>Ga0307512_10001002_pt1 | contig 41516 bp, 38 predicted proteins | sample 14_EM_MG_FD_200267 | JGI IMG/M metagenome (GOLD analysis project Ga0307512, IMG submission 200267) | Populus trichocarpa ectomycorrhiza microbial communities from riparian zone in the Pacific Northwest, United States - 14_EM | ecosystem: Host-associated > Plants > Roots > Unclassified | place...
GGTATATTTCTCCATCTCTGTGAACAGCCCTCATCGGGAGCGACACGAGCGTACCGACGGGGATGGTCACGCCATTGGACAACGTAAAAGGACGGAGGACGAGGCGAGATATCCCCACTTCATGGGCGGAGCAGGGACATTAATGAGTAGCTGAGACGCTTTACACAAATAAGAGCTGACTAACGGATCGCCTGGACATCAAACCGTTGCGTTTCCCGAATGAGACTGTCGATCTTGTGCATCTTGTCCATTCCGGCTTTGGTCCAGCCTTCCTCTGCTACGGCGGCTTCAACCTCTTGGCGAAGGGGTTCGATATATTCCGGGTTCTCTAGAAGGCGGTACAACACTTGCGTGACCGCCTGCGCCATTTGTTTTCAGGAATGCAGTGCGACGAGAAAAGGTGAGTAGGGGTTGCTACTTACGTGAGTGGTGGTGTGAATAGATGCAAAGTTGATCATAACCATTCGCCGAGCCAAGCCATCAAGTGACTTCTCTACGCCCTTGGCTTCGTTCATGAGCCATATGAGCAGATCGCTCTGTACCCTTTTCGTATGAATAACGAAGACGAAATCGGAGGAAGACCAGCTGGACAAGCCGGAGCTTCATCCCAGGTCCCTCCGAGTTCCTCTATTTTCGCGAGGCGCTCCTCGATGATAGGTCTGAGAAACTGCTTCGTCTGTCGAATGTAGGACGGAAGTGTTGAGACAGTTCGTGCGACCATCCTAGCTTTCTTTTGTCAGTGGGATAAGGATGGATAGCAAGGAGACAAGGTTGCCGCACGGTTTGAGGAACTTTGGAAACCTCGCGATGATAAAGGCTGACTTGATGGCGTCTACCGAAGCTTTCAAAGCCAGCGCGAGATAGACCGGGTCTCGGCCTGTAGAATCCTCAGCACGGGCAGCTGGCCAAACTAAAGAAGAATCACGCACACAAAGGGGCACCCACAAATACCCGACTCGAGATACGACAAACCAGACGTTGCACGGTTGGCAGGACAGATACCTTGGTCCACCCTGCGCTAACACATGAAGTCACCGACGGGCCACCCACAAGCAAGCGTAATCCAATACCTTCCCCTACCGTTGGGATGTAATCTGTTACCGCACCGAGCAGCTCATCGTAGACATGTTCGAACGTAGGTGCGATGTTCCGCGTCAATTTCGACCGAAGGACATCTCTGTGATAGAGGTCGTTGAGGTCCAAGGGCCCAAATGTGTATTCAGTCTGAACAAGCTAGAATGACCATGATGGTGGGTGTGGTGTAGAACACGAGGCACGTGCAGTACACACCTCCCTGAGGGGCTCAAGATTGGACAGAACGTCATCCGTCGCTTTTCTCACGTCTTCAATGAGTTCAGAACCCGAAAGCACGACAACCCATCGCCTGAAGGTGGCAACCTTGAATAGACCTGGTTTGGTCTGAATCGCATCAGTCACAGCTCTCGAAACAGCAGAACAAGGCTCGAGCTGTGCGTACCTTCTGGTACCCTTCCTGAAGCATGGAAGCGCCATCCCCGAAGCGAAACTGGAAAGCGGACAAGTACGAGAGGATGGGGTCGGAAAATCCGACTGTGGGGATAGCACGAAGCTAGAGGTGTGATCCATGAGTACTGCATGAGTGCCGGCCCGGAGTGAAAAGGCGATCGGGGACTAACGATGGGATCTACCCCTCTGCACCAGGTGATGCAGAGGTAAGTGAGGACGACAATTCCCGTGAGGAATGGTAAACCTAGGATGGATTCGTTGACCATGTCAGGTGATTTGACGAGCGTAAGAATCATATGAGGCATCCCCGCATTGTCTCTGATCTATACATCATTATGTAACTCGATCCCGCCCATTGGCTAGCACTCCGTTCGGGTAAATACGACCAACTTCGCTATGTAATACAGCTCAGGTAAGCAGCCAAAAACTATGCTACCTCGTTGGTTCGAGAGAACGATGGAAAAGATGTGAAACTAAAACTAAAACTAAAACTAATACCAGATATGACAACTGAACGACGTTTACCCTGGAGGCTCGTAAGAAAAGGGTGGGAAAGGCAAAACAAAGGATGTGAAGATACAAATGTAAGAGCAATGATCGGCAGGTGGGTCACGATAGGATGGAGATAACATAGGATACAAAAGAAGGGGAGGTCGGAAGACCAATACGATTAATGAGCCGTGATGTGTAGTGTAAAAGCGTTGATCATGATCACCCACACCATGCGGACACACACCTATTGCACCATACTGAAGTGGGTCTCGATCTCATCCGATATGATACAGGGTCCTCGGGCGACTCGGATGGCACCCATTGTCATGCACGAGGATGATCGAATTCGTAGCAGCGCCTGTATACTATATCATCTGTCAAAATGTTTAGATGGCTAGTCCCTTTTCATTTGTGCATAGCGCTAGCGCGCGATGTCATCCCCGGCAACGGAAGCCCATAGGGGATGGCCGATGTCATGGTGTCGTGGCAGGCTACAGTTCGGTGCACACTGCACACCAATCTCCACCCAGGCTTTTGAGGTCGATTCCAGCGACGCTGACGTTCGTCCGAGTCACTACAGTAAGTTGAGGGAGTTGATTATAACGATTTAAAGAAAGCGCCGCCCTGTCACGCGGGTGGAAGAGAACAAGGACTCGGAATGCGCAAGCACGTGCAAGGTTTAATTCACCGATCTGCGAGAGGTCATTTCGGCAATTTAAGGCACTGTCCGTACTTTACAAGACCACGGAGCGGGGAATTCTTGATGTCATGGGTATGCGGCTTTCAAATCTCTTGGTTACGCACAGGGCATCACGGACGTCCTCTCCGGCGACGTCGTATTCTTCATCAGTTTCGTCCTTGTTCTTGTTCTGTAGTACATTCATGGTTTCCTTGCACTGTACCATCGATCATACTGATCATCTACTCGAGGCGATACCGCTGATGACCGCTCACCTACAGGTACCATCTGCCGGTCTCCACTGTAGCGCCGGTCGTTGGCGGTCCGGGGCAGGAAACTATTTTAAACTTGAATGCCGGTTGCGTGTGCGTAGAGGTAGATTTGGGTTTATCACAGCGCCTGTTCTGGCTACAGTAATGATACTGCAATGTCCTGATACGTATCGCAAGGGTGTCGCGCAGAAGAGATTGGCGTACCTGTTTATCAAGTGTGGTACGCAGACCAAGAAGCTACTGCACTCTCTCGGGGTGTTGTGATGCCCTCGGGCAGGCGGCGCTAGATGGCGTTCGTCGGGGGTCAGTGAACCACGGCTTTATGATTGGAGCCACGGGTCACGGCCAAGTAGTTTGACTATAGTTTGGGTTGCTGGCTTCCGTTGTCTCTTTGAAACAGATGGGCGTTCTCTCCATGCCGTAGGCCTACTGTTCAAATGTCCGATTTACCCAGTACCACCAGGAGACCGATCTTGTGCCTTACCTCCCCAGCGCTTACTTTAATTGCCTGGTATATGGCAGGGGGTGTGGGTACGAGTGGGGAATGTATGAGCGCGTCCACGAAGGCTCAACAAAAGTGTGACAACGTGGATATTTTATTTTATTTTAAATTTTAAATTTACAAGTGTCCGGGCCCGAATGAGTTCCGGTCTCATCGTTGATCCCTAAATCTGCTTTTGGGCTGGGCTGGCTTGCTTGCCATGATAGGCGTGATTTGTCTGTTTTCACGATGCTCTTTTTGGTATATCGAGGACTATGATCGGCTATGCCTGTTTGGTATCCTTTTTATTGTTTCCGTAATTCGAGCATTGCGGTGTTCAAAAGGGGCCGACTGTGTTGAAACAACTCGATTAGGAGTTTCAGATGACTTGAGGCAATAATACAGAACGAAAGATGACTCGCACGTTCGAAATCAATTGGTGTAACTGTGTTGACGTGAAAGAGCGAACAAACGCCATGATGATCAGCGATTGGGTCCACACGTGAATAATGGCGATGGCGCATACAGTACCTTGAAAGGTGTGGTGGCGGCGGAACGTGGCGGAGGTGTGGGAAGACTTCAAATTCCATCTTTGTGTCAGCCTCGCACGCGCATTGCCTCTTCCGGCTTGACCCTATATAAGACACACACCCTATGTGAGGCCTTACCCGTGCTCGTCCGTGCCAACATGATTGATTTCTACCCTTTACTCCCTTCTTTTCCACAGGGCGTGCTGATAACGACCTCTGGCTTGCTATTCTACGGCCTTCTTCGCGTCATCTACAACGTCTTCTTTCACCCCCTCTCGCGCTTCCCCGGTCCCCGCGGCGCAGCATGTACCAGGTGGTGGCTCGCGTACATGGAACTTGTTAGGGGGGTCAGTCTATCGACCCTACGCGTAGAACTACATCAACAATACGGTACGGTCCTTGGCAACGTGGCCCGTCTTCTGATCGCATCATTGACCTTGCTTCGGACGCAGGTGACATTATTCGAATCGCCCCGAATGAGGTAAACACACGCACGCTAATCAGGCAACTCGGAACGTTCACACTGGTTGGCAGCTGCACTTTGCGAGACCGACGGCGTACCACGAGATCTACAATGGACAGAACAAGTGGGACAAGGACAGGGAGTACTACCGGGCCTTCGACGTGGACGAGTCATTCTTTGCCCAGACGGATTACTTTAAATCGAAGCACGGCAGGGGCCTGATTTCTAATATGTTTTCCAAAAGAGCCATTTTAGAGCTCCAGCACCTTATTCGGGACCGAGTACGATCTATTTCTGTTTTCGCTTTGGGCATGTAACTTGACTTAATTGGTCTGCTAGATGGATCGGTTCTGTGTCGCCCTCAAGGGACAGCATGTCGCAGGTGAGCCATTCAAGTCGTCTTCGCTCGCTGTGCTCACCCTCGCACAGGCAAATCTAGCAATCTCTATCTCGGCTTCCAATGTTTCAGTGCAGATACAATCGCCTCATTCTTATTTGCTACCTCGTTCGACCAATTGTCATTTCCTGATTTCCATGGAGACCTTATCGAAGGAGTCGACGTGGCGATGCCTACCGTCACCGTGGCCAAGTTCTCTGCTGTCTTTGTTTGGATCATACACAACTTTCCAGAGTGGCTCCTCAAGATCACTTCTCCTAGGCTGACTGGGTTGGTGGTTTTCAGGAGGGTAAGGCTAATGACTTCCTCACCTCGTCTGCTGTAGCACTAACCTCGTCCAGACGCTCGCGGCCCAGATCAAGAGCATCCTGAAGAACCCCCAGCAATTGGATGATGCACCACATCGTATCATATATAGCGAGCTTTTGGGCCCAGCCGACAAGGGAGGCCCTATGCCCACAGCAACACACCTTCGGAACGAGGCACAAGTTCTGTTCGCAGCAGGGTCCCATACCGTCGGGACAACACTCATGGTCGGTGCCTATTATCTACTGCGCAGCCCCGAGGCAAAGCAGAGGCTCGAGGCCGAAGTTCGCGCCGCGTGGCCTGTCCTTGACCAGCCCCCAAGCTACGAAGAACTCGAGAAGCTTCCCTTCTTGGCAAGTTCTTTCATTTTGTTAGACGTGCCTTGGAGCTGACTCGAAGAATGGAACAGACCGCCATCATCAAAGAAACGTTGCGACTCGCCGTGCCAACGCCCGCTGGCCTCCCACGTGTTGTGCCGCCACCAGGCGCCGTAATTTCTGGCGTAAGGATCCCCGGTGGTGTCCGTGTTTCACTCACATCTGTCTATTGTCAGTCATTCCTGATAACTCTTGGCAGAGCGTCGTGAGCCAGAGCGTAGTTTTCGTCTCATTTTCCGAGGAGATTTTCTCTCGGCCGTACGAATTTATTCCTGACCGGTGGCTCCAGCCAGACTCCAAAGCTCTGGATGCCTGGCTCGTGAGTTTCTCGAAGGGGCCCCGCAGTTGCCTCGGCATAAAGTAGGCGCTGAAAAATTTCCGCGGGTTCGTGCCACTGATGAACGGGATCAAACGTTGTCGCGTAGCCTGGCGTATTGTGAACTTTACCTCGCCTTTGCTCACTTGTTCCGTCGTTTCGACGTTCGTGAGGATCCGACCAGGTAGAGACAAAACAAACCTTCTTATCCGTCGCCGCGTTGCATAATGATTGACCAATCGGAACTTGCGTGCAGGCCGGCCGACCTGACATGGTCCGAACATTTCCTGCCTCTCTTCGAAGGACAGCATTTGCACGCCTATTGTGAACCACGGCATGAATGATTCATCCTCACGCCATCTCACGTCATGATTGTATCTCGGATACCAACCACCGCCACCGCAGTACGATAGGAGTGCCCACGATTTTGGTTTAATGTAATGAGTTGTTTTTTCACGAGGCCACACAATCACCGCCGTGTTTGCCATTACGATACGTTACGTTCGTATGTGGGATGTCCTGTGATTCATGTTGTACAGCCTGTGTAACTGATTTTTGACACCCGTGGGGAGGCGGTCTAGCCGATACAGCTGATGGACTCTGATTACAGTACTGCTAGGAAAATGCTGTCTTGATTACATAGGAGCCTCGTAAACGGACTCAATATTAATGAGTAACAATGTCATTGACGAGAATGGTAGCGTAAACAGGACTTCAATCCAAACTTGGAAACAGTTCTACGTTCTACATAGGTACAATTAATAGCCATGCCATCGAAAAGAAAAGAAACAAAAACAAAAACAAAACTAGGTACTACAGCAGATGACCCTCTGGTTCAAGAAGGCCAGTAAGACGCCCGCTATATCGACCGTACTCTGCTTTTCTGAAGTCGGCTGGCTTTTGGCCAACACAGTGCGGGCCTTCTCCAGCACCACTTTTAACTCGCTCGAGATCTCCCCCGTCAGTCCCCTCCTCATCCGCTCCGTCATCACCGTCGACTCTCGCCTCGCCGTACGACGCTCGCCATGATTGACACTAGCCGAATCCCCCATCGTCGTATCCTCCGGTGCCTCGGCGTCCGCACCACCAGCTCCAACGTCCAGCAGCTCCGGCGTCGTCACCCACGCGGCGAGCTGCGTCGTCGCGTAGAACAAGACCGACTCGACGGTCCGACGCGTCGCCTGGATCGCGGTTTTGACGTCCAGCGGTGTCTCGGACGGTCGCGTCGGAGAGGTCATCGTCAGCGCTTGTCCCGCGGGTCGTGAGATGAGGTGGCCGAGGGTGTCCAGTGTACTGCTCGCGAGCTCGATGAGCGTCCCCATCGAAGCAGGCTCCCCAAGCACCGCCTTCGAATGCTACAAAGAAAGAGGCGCAAGAGATGGACTTGTCATGTGGAGTATTGGGTCACGTGGGAAGAATACTCACGGGGACGACTAGGGCCGATCGCGGAGCAAGGTATTGGCTGCCGCGTAGGACATCTTCCGCAGAGCTGATGGCGATGAGAGTGCTTACGATGTTGCTCGTGAGGTTGTAGAATCGGTGCATCAGCTTGGCCAGGAAGGGCCGCGACACGGGATCGATGACATCAGTGGCGATGGACTGAGAAGGCTGGAGGCGTCTATGATCCCTTTCTAGTTGCGCTCGCTCCTCTGCCGTCACGGGCTCGATGAGGCTTGCAAGGTGATTGGGATGCGATAAGGTATAGTTGAGCTGCTGGAGGAGGAGCAGGGCTTTCGTGCTGAAGGCCGACAGTATCTTCTGCGTCGTCTCGTTCCGGTGACCTTCCGGGGGTGCGGAGGAAGCGATGGAGTAGAAGAAGCCGACCACGCGCTCCATTTCTTCAACTAGAGGAAGCGTCACCGGATCACCGACGGTCCACGAGAGCGACCGCGTAATTTGATTCCCGCACAACTGGATGAACCCACTCGCCTCCGCCTCAAAGAAGTGCTTCTGCCAACCCAAGGCGGAAATGACGGCTGAAACGACGGACAGCATGATGCAATATGCCCGATGGGCAGGACTCCGTTCGCCTGGAAGTTCGGGAAGGGTGACATCTACCTGGCCGGAACTGATGGCCATGGTCATGCTGCTATTGCTGTAGGCAACCATAACCCTCTCGCTAGCCAATCGCTCTGCCGAGGACTGGATGCTGGCAAAGGCGATGTGGAACGTGAGGATGTGAGGGGCGTAAAGCGCCTGTTTCCGTGCCCGGGTATGCTGGAGTATCGACAAGCCACTTAAGTCCGTCTGCACGAACAGCTCCATGCTGGATTGGAGGACGCTGGTTTCTTGACATCGCGTGAGCCAGTGGCTGGTCGATGGATTGATGTCTGGGCGAGTACACTGCTCGAACACCGCAACCAAAAGTTGCATGTCTGCGTCCAGATCCACGTCCAGCCGTGTTCTCGCGGCATCAAAGACAAAGCGGAGGGCGTCAATAACGAACGAAAGAGAGGCATTGATGGTAGATGACGCAATCAAGCGGTACTCCGCAGAGAGACTCGGTGCCTTGGGCCGACGGGACAAGCGGCGAAACTCAGCCGCACAGAAGTAGATGATTTGTAACAAAGTGCGGTGGAATGGTGCTTGAGTCGCGTTGCGCACCGAATCTATGGGTGACTGCCACTCGCTCAAGATGATATCGTGGACGCTCCCCATGACCTTCATGAATTTAGCAACTTCCTCTCTCTCGTTTCCGAAGGCGGCGCCCGAAAACCATGCCAGTTCCAGCAGCGCCAGAAGGATCACCAACCGAACGCCATGAGCGGTGAGTATGATTTCTCCAGACCGTTTTTCTTGGGCGATACTGCCAGATATCGATGCTGCGATCGACAGTACCACAGGACGGAATTTGATGTCGCCTTGTAGGAAGGGAGAAGCTTTGACTAAAAGCGCTTGCCATGACTGACCAAGTTGGGTTGATGCGTAGGCTAGGGAGAGGTTGAGGTTGATGGAGAAGAGCGTATGAATAAGCTCATCCGCGCGGGCCACGGTCGTATCCGTAGATTCAATGTTGGAGAGTTCCATTCGCAACTGAAGCGGCGCGCTTGTAAACGCAAAATCGTCTCCCAGCTCACGTTCGCCAGCCAGCTCCCTGGATTCATAGTGCTCGAGGGCCAAGTCTGGAAAGTGTTCTCTGGCCGTCTCGGCGAAATCTGCGTAAAGAGTCGGGTCATAGGCGTTAAAAATGGCATCATGTAGCTGGTCCGAAAACTGTTCCTCGGTCCTGAGGATGCCTTCGATGGAATGGTAGCTTTGAGGCTTCGCCCGCTCTTCGCCAGCAGACGGAGCCGGATCCAAGCCAATATCGAGAGCGGTGATCCGTAATGCAAAGGCTTTGGAGAGTACGCGGTATGAATGCGATGAGATGCTTTCGTGGTACGCGGAACGCAGATATCCGGCCACTTCAACCAGCCCGTTGCTCTTGTACTCCGGCGCAGGTGATATCTCTTCTTTGGCAAGTCCGGCGAGCTGATTCCAGAGCTCCGAGTTCTTCCTGATATCAGTTAACGTTGATAGGTGCTCCAATCCACGCTGCCATACAGCTACCAGGAAACCCAAGATAGCCGCAAGCAGCTGCGGGTTTGTTTCCCAATACTCGTTCCAACTCGCAAGCATCTCCCGAGCAGCGTCGAGCGCGCTCACACGCTTTCCTTTTCCCTTGCCGTCCGCAGGCTCCTCTTTCGGGGCCCGAAAATGGCCGACAATGAAAAGGTGGCCTAGGGCAGGTTCTTTTTCGACAGCAAGTGCCATGAAGCGCCATACACCGAGCCGCACGTCCAAGTCGTGGTATGGGTGTCGCGCTACCCCTACCAGCGCCGCGACTGTTGCTTCTGGGTCGGACAAGTGACCAACCATGGATGGGGCAGAAAACTGCGACGTCGACAATGAAGAACAGAGTGCGTATAATAAACGGATAGATTCCAGTGGAACTGAGGGATCTGTTGTGGGGTCCTCGACGAATCCTGTGAGGACATCGAGGGGGTCTGCCTTGTGTCGTCCTCCACCAAACGACCCGCCGTTGCTGCTCGCCCTTGAACATAAGGTTTGCTCTAACAAGCAAGGCCCCTCGTCCATGCACATGCGTTGCTTGAATATCAGGCAGAGGCGCGTGAGACGTAGGTGGGATCGGAGAACAAGGTGTAGTCCATGCAGATCGCTGAGGCGACGCGACGCCCGGATGCGGCGTGACACCGCTCCGTGACTGCTAACGGCAGAAACCAGAGGTTCAATGCTGGAAGAAGTCGCCTTGGACACGAGCGCCTCGAAGACGGCCCGGCTGACGCTTGATAACGGACCCCGCCCATCTGGCTGCACCTGTTCAAGGATATCGGCATACAAGCTCGACACGAGCTTCCCGACCTCGAAGCGTGTCCCAAGTTGTGCGTATTTCCACCCAACATGCTCGACCCACACCTCTATGTGAATAAAGCGCAGCGCGCGAAGAAGCACCTCCTCCTTGATCTCAATAAGTCGTGCTTTGCCCTCGTGCGGCGCGAGTAAAGTACCGGAAGCCTCAGCCCACAGCGCATGGATGAGGTGTACCAATGCCTGCGTGGTCGCATACGTTCCGGTTGCACGCTCGGCCATCATCGCGCTACGACTGCGTGCAGAATCGAACAACACGGTCGACGCACGCGCAAAGAGCCATACACGAGGAGCATACGCGGGGAGCGAGAGCAGCCCTGCGAGTAAACCCATCGCTGATGTGATGAGGCCCGATTCTGGGGGAGTTCCAGGGCGCTGCCGCGCCGAGCGCATAAGTGCGTCTTCGAGGATGAGCATTGTGAGTTGGACTAGGTCTGGCGTTTCGCTATCCGCCGCCGCCCGCACATTGTCGCTATTTTCGAGTGAGCTAAGAACCTGTGCTGCGAGAACTTGATTATCCGATATAACTGTACGAAGCAAGTCCAGTGCAGCAGCCACAACGGAGCTGTCTCCATCTGGGTCAAGCTCAAGTCCAATATCTTCCAGGCGGAGAACCACGGGTGGCTGAGAGGTCGTGCGGGTCCCAATAGGAACGCTTGCGACAGGGTTGGATAAACTAGGGATTAGGCGTTTGCGCCGAACATAGTCGTATAAAACCTCGAGCAGGAGTTTCCAGCCAGAATGCTCACACTGCCATGAAACAATGATGAAATCCTCGCCGTCTTGACTAAGGAGACGACCCGTCGACCGCGCAGGGAGGATGCTTCCACCTGGGAGCTTTAAGGGCCGTAGATTGGTGTATGTAGGACCCAACGCCTTTGAGGATGAGCCATATCGCTCAGGCACCTTCTCATATAGCGCTTGTGATCCCATACATGCGCTGGCAGGCAGGACTTGTGTGTATGTGGACAAGTTCTCGAAGAAATATGAAACTTCTTGAGCACACTGCGCCCGTGCATCCATTAACGAATTGTCATGTTGACGGTGGTCTACACTGGACAAAGGGTCTGCGTCCTTGAACCCGCAACCGGTGAGTGCCCCAAGTAGTCGAAGTAGTGGCGTGAATTGAACAGGGAAGCGCGAGCGTGGGACATCGAGGATGGCGCGACGAGCTTTGCTCTTCGTCAAGTCATATTGCCAGAATTGCTGGCAAAGCCCGATCACTGATCGCGTTTCACTCTGTCCGAGCAGCGCGGCCCAAACATCGATGAACGTATCAAACTCTGGAATGAGCTCGACCGCCACAAGCTCCGATAACGCGATGAGGAGGCCTATGTCACTTTTTGAGCCACGGACATGATACGAGAAACAATACGGCGTACCTTTGACTACAGAGCGATAAGCCACGGCATTTGGCTCTGATATGGAAGAATCTGTCTTCCACGCAATGGAAGTCACAAAGAGGGGTGTTGTTGTCAATAGGGACAACAGGAGGTTGAGAAGTCCGACACTTGGGTCCAAGACACGTTGAAGCATTAGAGTATGTATTGGTTCGCGGTTCTTTGAGAAGGGCCGTCCGTTTTGAACGTCGAGAGAATCAAAAAACGACTGGTACGCTGGTGGACAGTCATCAAGAACTAAAACTGCTGTCTCTAGACGTGCCACAATCAAGGTCCACGCGAGATAGACGACGGCATAATTGCTATCTCCGTGGGATGTGACTAGTTGGTGGATGCGTTTGAGGGAATCGGGATGCGATGTATACATGCCCTCCGTCGATGTGGGGCCGGAAAATTCGGGGTTGCCATTGTCTGAAAATGTCTCGAGCTCCAAGACCTCGACCATGAGTAATAACCATACGGCGGCGCAGTCTTGCAGTAGTCTGGCACCTTCGTCATCCAATAACAACGTCGCGTTATGCTGAACGGATCCGAGGTTTGTCTCGTATGCTGTCTCGTAAATCTTGGTAACAATGGGCCCTTGACGCGGGACGAAGCTCCACATTGCCCAGAAGAGCACCTCGAGTAGGACAAGCTGGTCACGCAGGTTTTCCTTCGCCCAGCGAGAAGCGAGTCTTGGGTCGTTCGACGACGATTCGTCCAAAGGTGCGCGCGTCTTGCCTAAATAGTGGTCCACCACGTCTTTCACGAACGCGGGGCCATCGGGGATGATTTGGGGAAGGATTTTCGCAGCTTGGGAATGAAAGAAGGATGGCTCGTCTTCTTGCGCACGGAAGATGGGAACGAGAAGGCGCGCAAGGCATCGCTTCTCTGAGTGATAGAATGGGGAGAATGCGTCCACGACTCGTTGAACAAAAGCGCCGTCGCCGTTCGACTCCAGCTCCTGGAGTACGTTTCCTTCGTTGTACAGGAAAGATCGGAAGAGGACGAGAGCTTCGACCTCGTCAATGTTGTACCTTGCGCTGATGGCGAATATGAAATCCTTGTCTGCCTGTTCAACCTGGACGAGAACGCCATCGCGTAGTGTGACCGAACCATTGTCGACGCGTTTTCGAGAGTCCGCGTTTGGCTTTCCGAATGGATCTCTGAAGTTCTTCAGGACGTCTATGCGAGCTTGAAGAATCTCTTCCGTTAGGTCTGGCGTCGTATTTGCCTCATGACCAGACAAAATAAGGTGAAGCTGCTGGTACGTCCTACGGCAGGAGTGAGAACAAGGCAAAAGGGGGTGAAGGAAACGTACACGTCGATTAATTTCGACCGTTTTGATGACTCGGCAGCCATGGTCTTGGATGGAGGCAGTTGAAAGTAGTGTTCAGAGCGCGCTCAAGCCGACGCGACTCGCCACGCGTGACCAACAAATACAATACAGTACTTTGATCGTAACCGTAACACAACTTGCAAGGTATTGACTAGTAGCTCTTCTCAAACGCACGCTTCGGTACCGTGATGCCCCCTCGAAGACGACCACAATTCACCCAGGAGAGCGTAGAGCAACAACTGCAGCAGATCCACCTCCTCGACCAATCCTCCTCATCCGAGAACCTCGAGCAACTTGGCCCCATCATCAAGCAAATTCACACGAACAGACAACAAGATGCCTATCTCCGCACGCTGCAAGGACTAATTGAATCTAAGGATGCCGAGATAGAAAAGATCTGCAGAGACAACTATCAGGACTTTATTTCTTCCGTCTCGACCCTCTTCGCCGTCAAATCGTACACACACAACTTACGTGACAAGATTGGCACCCTCGACTCGTCCGTCTCGCAAATTGGGCGCGGCCTTGCAGAGAAGAAGCGCGCGCTGCTACAGTCAAAGAAGACAGCGACCAACCTGGATGAAGCAATCGATAGCTTACAAGCCAGTTTGCGGATATTGGACGTCGTGGACAGGGTGGGCGAGATGATAAAGGAGGGAAAGTATTGGAGTGCTCTCCGGGTGCGTGCCAAACCTGCTATTATGGCCCGACATCCATCTTGAAAGCTATCCAGTCCTTAGAAGACATACAGAGCATGCCCCAGTCATCACTATCTCAGACCCCGCTATTTCAGCACATACTCATGTCACTTCCTTCTCTGCGCGGGCAAATCAAGGACTCTGTCACTGCCTCGACAAAACAATGGTTGTTGGAGATCCGTAACCTTACGGGCGAAGTTGGGAAACTTGCCCTCGAAGCCATGGAGAGCCGAACGAGGCGCTGGCGGTCTCGCAGAGAGAAGGACCCTATGTTACGACTAAGTCGCGTCGGCAGTGCCGCAGAGACTGTTAGCTACGAAACGACAGACGGTATGTGCTACTTCTCATCGTCTGTGATGTTGACCTGACATGTCAGTAGATATGGTGCTGGAAACCTTAAAAGTAGACTTCAAGCCATTGTACCAGAGTATTCATATTTACACCGCCTTGGACTCTCTCGACGAGCTCCGGAAATCCTACCAAGCCGACCGCAAGGTACGCTCGTCCAAGGGAATATTTAACTGTATCCCCTACTCACCTTTCAAAAGGCCCAATCTGATCTCATACTCCCCGTCCCCCTTCAACTGTCATCCCTGGTTCCGCTGACTGAGCAAATAATCGGCTTTTTCATAATTGAATCGCACGTACTCCAGACGACAGGCACGTTCCGGTCAAAGGCCGAAGTTGAAGAACTCTGGGACGCGATCGCTGCTAGGCTTGCGGAGGCGGTGGACGCAGCACTTCGGAATGTGACGGACCCAGACAGCTATCTTCACGCAAAAGAGACGCTGATAGCATTCATCCTCACCCTTGAGGTACAAACTTCTATGGATGTATTTAGCGTTGTTCTAACTCCCTTTGACTCCCTAGGCATATCAATATTCGACATCGTCCCTACACGCGTCGGTCTTCCGCCTATTCGAGAAGTACGCCACTTTACTCGAACAACAATTCAGCAAACGCTTCAAAGACGTAAAGTCTACTGCTGAAAGCCTGTGGCTAGTGTATTTACATGCACTTCTTAGATCGTGGTACAAGACGACTACCAGCCGATGCATGTCGACAAGCAGACGGAGAAGGACGCTGTCTTGAAAGTCGTCTGGCTAAACAGCGCTGAGAAGGCCGAGTTAACCAGGTAGCAAATCCACTACCTTCTTAGCCCAATCCCGCTCATTTCTTCCCCCCAATGATCGCAGTGCCTCAGCACCTCTCAACTTCCCTTGGTCATTAAGCTTCTATCTTTGTTGCGAGGATGTACGTTGTCTGGGCTCGCACCCTTTACGATGCTCATCGATCCCAGATCAGAAATTTCGTCCGGCGATTTTATCAGTTTGTTGAAGGCGTATCTCAACACCACCGGAACGTTGATGAGTTAATGAGCAAGGTGTGTGGTACCCGATCCCTTTGTAAGCACCTTAAATGAACCCTCCCGCAGTCGCTCGATACCATTCTTTCCAACTACGTCAGCGACGGTTACGGTGGCAACTTGACGAGGACATCAACGCTCTCCCAAGTAGCGCAAATCATCACCAACCTCGAACACTTCGAAATCGCCTGCAGCGAACTCGAACGTTCCCTAACCGCCCTTCGGTGCGTGCTCTCGCGCGCGCAACAGTCTACCCTTTCCTTTCGCACGTTAACACTCACACAAAAACTCCCTCTAGCTCCGCCCAACGTGGGGGCACGATTCGCCTCACAGCCTCGGCGTCCTTCAACAAAACGCAAACGCGCGCCTCGACGCGCATCATGTCCCTGATCAACTCCAAGCTCGACGACTTTTTCGGGCTCGCCGAGTACGACTGGACGCCGCCCACGCGCGAAGACGCGCCGAGCATGTACCTCTACGAGCTCGTCAACTGGCTCACGACCGTCGTCGACTCGCTCCAGATCAGCGACTCGTACAAGGACGAGGCCTATCGCGCCGCCACGGCGTACATCGCGCAATCCTTCATGGTGCGTTTTTCTTTTTTCTTCTTCTTCCCTCCGAGTCCCCCGTGTAAAAGGGAGGGATGACGACGTGGTCACGCAGAACTTCCTCACGGATCGAAATATCCCGATGATGAACGAAAACGCGATAGCGAACATCGTCGTCGACCTTGACTTTCTCGAGGAACAATTCCGTGGTGCGGGCCGCGCCAACCTCGGTTCGCACTTCGCTGAGCTGCGATCGGTAAGTTCTCGCGCTCTGATCACACTCGCACTCAATTCTTACTTCTAATCTTTCGTTTTTTTATTTGCCCTTGTTCGTCGATGGGACCCCACATAGATGACATCAATAGTGATGTCAGATTCGGTTACCGACTACCTCGTGCCATCACTACGTCAAACAACGTACGCAACTGTCAAGCCAAAAAAGCTCGCTGCGCTACTTGAAAAGTTGGCACGTTACGGGGCGAGCTGTAGGGACCGTGCATTACGGGAGAGGGGCGAGAAGCGACGGAAGGAGGCAGAAGCGGTCGACAGGCTATTTCCTGGCGAGAGTCGTTGAGCATTGTATTCCTTTCTACCAGTGCCAAGCTGCATCTACTGCCGTTGTAAGTATAGATGAAGAATTCCCATTGCCATTACTTATACCATGCGTGGGGGATATGTGGACTAAGATACCTGCTCGAGCTCTACAAGAACGCGTAAATTGAACGCGCGCACGCCGCGGCGGTTGCACAGCAAGAGTGTACGGAAATGAGAAATCGGATCCGATATAAGACAAAAAGGATGCCTGCACTAGAGGGACACAAAAAGGGGGAAGAAGCGTGGGAGGTTGATGAGAGCACAGCAACAGAGGATGATGGAAAAGGGGGCGCGAATTTTGTAGGTTAGACGGGATCATAGCAAAGCTTGCCACGACCCCTCCCGAAATCTGTTCAACCCGCACACCGATTACACCCGTCGTTTGATGTTGGCGCTCAACCACTCCAGACCCTCATAAAGACCATCACCACTCGTGGCACAAGCGGCCTACGGAAGCGCAAGGCTATGAGTCACAGGCGCTCAGGTAGCAAGATGCCGAGAAAAGCCGCACCTGGATGTACCACGTCCGCTGACGGAGACCCTGGAGGCCAAGCTTGTCTGTGATCTCCGAAGCATTCATGGCATTGGGTAGATCCTGCTTGTTGGCAAAGACAAGGAGGAGCGCATCACGGAGCTCATCCTCGTTGAGCATCCTTTGCAGCTCCTCCCGTGCCTCCGAGACACGCTCCCGATCGTTCGAGTCTACAACGAAAATGATACCCTGGGTGTTTTGGAAGTCTAAAACGATAATCAGAAAAAGGCGCCGAACATCTGGGGGGGCCACTCACAATGCCTCCAGAGGGGGCGGATCTTGTCCTGCCCTCCCACATCCCAGACAGTGAAAGAGATGTTCTTGTATTCCACAGTTTCGACGTTAAAACCTTAATAAACCGATAAAAGGTTATTTTTGGGAAAACGGCTGAGCTTCAAAGCAGTGACGAACCGATTGTGGGGATAGTGGTGACGATTTCACCGAGCTTGAGCTTGTAGAGGATGGTGGTTTTGCCAGCGGCGTCAAGACCGACCTTTGTTATCTCAAGTCAGAAAGGGCTGATGAGTTGGTAAAAGGGATAGCGTTACCATGAGGATGCCTAAAAAGCGAGTTAGGATCGCAAAGGTGAGGTGACATGGCAAAAAAAGGGCAAATAAAGACGCACGCATTTCCTTCTTTCCGAAGAGGCCGGAAAGGAGGCGGGATACGGAGAGACCCATAGCTGAAAAAAGTCTTGAAGAGTCGTTAGAGAGAGGGGGACAGCGGTAGCGGTTGTAGACGTCGAAAGGTGTTGGTTAAGAGCGTGAAGGACAGGTCACGGCCAAGGACGACACCGCCATTATCCGCTCCAAATTCACACTCCGAAAACCAACCCCGACAGTCCAAAGCGGGCTTGGCCACGTTACGGCCTTGACACGTTTTACTCAAACGCAACACGTACGTACAATTGCCACGCATCGTGCCTCTGCGAGCTAGCATTCCGTATCGAGGAGGAACTGGTCGAGTCAGTCTGAATCAGAATCTCACGCGTGATGTTAGCCTGAATCGCCTCCGCTACCACCCCTGCCAAAAACGCTTTCTTTTCTTTTTTCTTCCGGGTTTGCCTGCACAGGGTCATCAGACTTCCATATCTTTCAGTGACTGAAAAATAGTTGTGGATGCTATATGACCACATTAAAACCGACGTGACATGTTTCCTTCGATTGGTAATTTGATGCGCAAACTGCGGATATCACATCGCTTCGATCGACTGAGGCTCGAGTCATGAGGCCTGAGGGTCACTGCTGCGGCTTTCCTGGATAGATTTACTGCGCAACCAGACCATCAGCGTGATGGCCAGTTCTACTTTCTCCGTGGAAGGTGAAGGGGAGTCATCAAGTGGAAATCGTAAGTTAGCATTGAAGTTACGGATAACCAAGCGTTAGTACTCGAAGCAGAAGTATCATAGACAGAAGTCACGCTACGGCAGGGTATTCCTCAACAGTATTCAGATCATAGACAAACAGACGAATAAACAGAAAAGGTGCCGAGGCGGATATCGATGCATAAATCTTCTAATATTCTCCTTCTTCCTCAGCATCCGCAGAGTCGGTACCAACCTCCTCGTAGTCGCGTTCGAGGGCAGCAAGATCTTCACGCGCTTCCGAGAATTCACCCTATGAGGAATTAGACCAGTCCACAACATTGGGTATCGTTCAAACGCACCTCTTCCATACCCTCGCCAACATACCAGTGCACGAATGCACGTTTCGAATACATCAAATCAAATTTGTAATCTAAAAAAACGAATACAGGCGGTGTTAAAAGCAAGGCGAGAGGGGAAGAAGTAAAGTGGACGCACCGAGGCGGTGCCATGCAGCGCCGATAGCGGTAGTACTATGCCATGTCAATGACCCTTGATATACAGTGATCGAGGAAATGCTCACTTCGACAACATACACAAGCTACGCGACGTTTTGGCGAGATCACCACCCGGCACGACGGCAGCGGGTTCGTGGCAGATGCCGAGCTACCCAAGTATCAGCACATGCGGTATAAACGATGAGTAAGAGACTACCCCACCTTGAAACCAGTGGGACACCAATCAACAAACTGGATCGTACGTTTCGTTTTGATGCTGGCAACTGCCGCTGATGTATCCTTGGGAACAACGTCGCCACGGTAGAGCAAGCACACAGCCACTATCAATGATTCAGGTCAGTAAAATCGTGGGGGAGATAGCAAGTCATAGTTGCACGTACTGTACTTTCCGTCCTTCGGATCACATTTTACCTACCCGCCAAATATTCAGCACAAGGCACAAACAGAGATTTGGGCCAAGGTTTACCATCTGGGTTCCACTCTCAAAGCAGGCAAAGGTCATTTCTGCCACGGAGTTCTGTTCGTGAGACGCCTTCTCCGCGGAAAGGAGGGGGGCGTAGGTGGCCAAGGGGAAGTGGATACGCGGGAAGCTATAAAATCTCGTCAACGAACTAGATTTCAGGGAAAAAAGCAAACAAATAACTCACGGGACAAGATTGGTCTGGAACTCATTCAAGTCGACGTTGAGGGAACCATCAAAGCGGAGAGAGGCAGTGATGGACGAGACGACCTGCGCAATCAATCGGTTCAAGTTCGTGAAGCTAGGCTGCGCGACATTGAGGCGGTGCTTGCAGATATCGTAGATGGCCTCGTTGTCCACCTGAGTAACAGACATCAACATTACAATCACAGGCATAGGAAAGCCACCAGAAGGTACGCACCATGAATGAGCAGTCCGCATGCTCGAGCGTTGTGTGTGTGGTGAGCACCGAGTTGTACGGCTCAACGACCGAAGAAGACAATTGAGGGGCGGGGTATACGCAGAATTCGAGCTTTGATTTCTTGCCATAGTCCGTGGAGAGGCGTTCGAGAAGGAGAGCTCCGAAGCCAGATCCAGTGCCACCGCCAAAGGAGTGGAAAACAAAGAAGCCCTGGAGGCCATTGCAGTTATCCGCAAGCCTGCGGATCTTGTCCATGGTAGGGTCGATAAGCTCCTTTCCAACAGTATAGTGACCGCGGGCATCTATGGGCACACACAAGCACACATGCCCCTTATTAGTGAACACAACATGAAATGAGACTGAAGCGCACAATTGTTCGCGGCATCTTCCTTCCCAGTGATCATACTTTCTGGGTGGAACAGGGCGCGCATTGGCCCGGTTCTGACCTCGTTGATAACGCCTGGTTCGAGATCGACATAGAGCGAGCGAGGGACATACTTGCCCGCGCCCGTCTCCGAGAAGAAGGTCGAATGGCCTATGTGCTGTTCGCCAGTGTTTCTTTCTACGCGTCCATCAAGCTATGAGTCATGATTGACAATTTGAGTACTTTTGGAGAAGAGGATAGATCACTGAGACGCACACTGAGACCGTGTTCGAGCGTGTAAAGTTCCCCTGTGCGTAAACAATGAAGTGGTAAGCACGCGATAAGTAGAGTGAAAAGGAACGCTCACAGCAGGCGTTACCAATCTGAACGCCAGCTTGGCCAACATGAACGGAAATGACTTCTCTCATTTTTACGTGTTTTCAAAGTTTTTTGACGGGGTGCACGGAGACTGAGCGCTGACGCTGACGGGGAAAGTTGTTTCTGGACGATGTTCAATCAAATGACTTGAGGGGTGGCGGTCGGAAAGACACCAAACAGTGCTAAATAAAAGATCATGCGGACGTCCATTTATTGATAACCTCTTTTTCGAGGTCGATAAGTGGGTATAGTACCAGTTAATGACGGGAAAACTAAAAGTATGCGGGAACCTCTCAAAGTGGAAAACGCCATTTTATGCGGCAAGAGGATATCGTAAGCCATCAAAGATGATCGTAAAACAAGTGACCCAAATCCCTTAGTACTCGCCAGCTTCCTCGACGTCAGCAGAATCAATACCGACCTCCTCATAATCCTTTTCAAGCGCAGCAAGATCCTCGCGCGCCTCGCTGAACTCACCCTCCTCCATGCCCTCACCCACGTACCAGTGAACAAATGCACGCTTCGAGTACAGAAGATCGAATTTGTGGTCTAACCGACTCCATGCCGAGGAGATAGCAGTTGTGTTGGATAACATGCACATACTCCGTGCAACTCGAGCAAGATCGCCATCAGGAACGTGTGAGGGGGGCTCGTTACAGATACCGATCTTGAAGCCAGTGGGGCACCAATCAACAAACTGAATGGTTCTCTTCGTCTTGATGTACGATACGGCTGCGTTGACGTCCTTTGGTACGACATCTCCACGATACAACAGTGCACAGGCCACTATAGACACCCTTTAAATATGGAATGAAGTTGTACAAGTAGATCTCACTTACTGTACTTTCCCTCACGAGGGTCACACTTGACCATCTGGTTACCCGTTTCGAAACATGAGAAAGTCATGTCTGCAACAGTGTTCTGCTCGTGATGGGCTTTCTCCGCAGAGACAATAGGAGCAAATGTCGCAAGAGGGAAATGGATACGAGGGAAACTGCATTCGTCTTTAACCAACTTGTTGAGTGCAAAGAAAATTACACTACTCACGGAACAAGGTTGGTCTGGAATTCGTTCAAATCAACGTTCAAAGAACCGTCAAACCGAAGGGACGCCGTAATTGATGATACAACTTGTGCGATGAGACGGTTCAAATTCGTGAAGCTAGGTGACGAGATGCCGAGACTCTTTTTGCAGATATCGTAAATCGCCTCGTTGTCGACCTTTGTATGCGATGGTTAATGTGATAATCACGAGTTGTGCAAAAAAAAAAAAAGAGTACCATAAAGGAGCAGTCAGAGTGCTCGAGGGTAGTATGTGTGGTGAGAACCGAGTTGTATGGCTCCACGACCGAGTTGGCAAGTGTCGGCGCAGGGTAGACACTAAACTCAAGCTTGCTCTTCTTTCCATAGTCCGTAGAGAGCCGCTCAAGGATGAGTGCACCAAGACCGGAACCTGTTCCACCACCGAAGGAGTGGAAAACGAAGAAGCCCTGGAGGCCAGTGCAGTTGTCAGCCAGACGTCGAACCCTGTCCATCACATTGTCGATCTGCTCCTTCCCAATCGTGTAGTGGCCTCGTGCATCTGAGGAGAGAAACGTCGGTCAACTTTCATCACATATACAGAAAGAGACAGAACGAACAATTGGACGCAGCATCTTCTTTACCGGTGATCATGGTTTCCGGGTGGAAGAGGCTGCGATATTTGCCCGTGCGCACCTCATCAACGACGTTCGGCTCGAGGTCAATGTACAGCGACCGCGGCACGTGTTTTCCCGATGAGGTTTCTGAGAAGAAGGTACTGAAACCCTCGATGTTGTGAGCATCCGATGCGTTCTCAAGGCGGCCATCGGGCTATACAAAACACGTTAGATGACTCGATGACGCGTAAAAGATAACCAGATGAGTGATACGCACGCTTAAACCGTGCTCAATGGTGTAAAGTTCCCCTGTAAAGCGCCCGTGTTAACGAAACGAACACAAACAATGGCCACAACGGCGAATGCAAAAAAATGCGCCATTTTCAAGCTGGTTCACAACAGGGTAATCAGGAAAAGAAGTGTTTTTGAAACTTACAGCAAGCATTCCCGATCTGCACACCAGCCTGGCCAACGTGAATGGAAATGACTTCGCGCATTTTTTTTCCTTTGTCAAGTGCAAGAAGCTATACAGAAATGCGATTTCAAATTTTAGCTCTGTCTGGGAATAGGGTAACGGAGACACGTCAGCGACTTACTTACTATGATTGAGGGAGGAGAATGGGTGGAAGAAGCACGAAGAAAAGGGCGGAGGGCTCGAGCGGAACGTGTTAACCCTTCCGCCTAAAAATCTCGCGTAAGTTTTTCCCATGCCGCCCCATGCCACCGACGCGACAATTATGTCATCATCTCACCTCTCCGGGTTTACGTTCATTCCCTTGCTGCTTGCTGCATCCTCACCAACAAAAATGTACATGTCAACCATGACCGTACTTTCGGCAAAATCGAGGGACTGCTCTCTTTCACTCCGCCTCTCAATTATATGTATCTGTGGATGAGCCCATTTAGTGCCAACTCGTCATCAGCCATGTGCCTACAAACGAACACCACTGCAGAGTTATTGCAGCCTCCTCATTCCACGTTAGCACCCCCATTCCATCGAAGTTTGAACGTGCTATTCTCGACCTTCCCCTTTCCTCAATCACAAATGACAGCTCCGTGCCAGTTTACGCCCTCACCTATGCCGCGGCCCACGCACGTTTGTAGTCGCAGCGCAACCAACTGTCAATGGATATCGAACCGCAGGCGAGATGCTCACGCACTGCTTTACCACTGGCATTCCGTGGAATTCCCAAGTACTGCCCTTACTTGCACATGTCAACCCACTCGATGTCCCAAGAAAACTGGCCACTATCACCGGGTGCGCCGCATCACTGCCATTGCGCCCAACGCCACCAATCTAGGTCTAGCCCCCCCAATCTCCAATCGGCATCCAAATCAGGTGACTACCACCCAGCAGCACCTTACTTTTTTACGGCACCGCGAAACCGATGCAAGTGTGACTGGAGTACGTCTACATGATCTCGCTTAGATCGATCACGGTGACTACAGTGGTTCATGCTGCGCTTTGCATTCAACTTCTTATCTCAAACCATTAAAAGATCAGAAGCTGGTAAGATAAGATGTGAGTGCATTACCAATAGTTCTGGGCAGGGGTACTTTCCAAGACAAGGGGATTTGGCCGTAACCCGATGAACTCGGGCGACCTTGCCCGTGAATAGTAATGAGGGCTGCTCAACCCAGAGTCGAGGCCCCCCCTTCAACGAATGTCGTCGGAAACACACAAGCCCCGCTATTTCGTCGTAGGCCCTTGCGTACGCAATCGAATACCTTCCATGCTGACATCGTAGCGGAGTGGTGGAGTTAGGATGGGTCTCCGTTAGCAGCCTAAACCAGTACGAGCTTTCCTTCGCTGTCAGATATGCTGTGTTTCACCTTGATGTCTTTGTGAGTGCTGTTGACTTGACCCACTACCGGACCTGTATACGGAAGGAAAATACACCTGCGGGGCCTCTAGCATGCCCTGCTATTCGCGCTCTGACACCGTCTGATATCGCGGTACATTGTCCGCCCGACATGTCACAGGGCCAACATCCAACGGAATCGAGATTTCCATTATGATGCTCACCTTGCTGTTCACAACGCTGGCAGATTGATCCATTTTCACTGCAGTTGACACGAGTAATTGTGGTTGTCAGGAGATCCATTGGGGTTATGATAACAAAAATGTTTCGGGTTTATGATGCAATCCGATGAAGAATGTAGCGTATCGACGACAGGGAGGTTTGGTGTTTCATGATGGAATTGTGGCAGCAGTGATTACAGTACAATATGGAGCTACTACTGTACTTATCCTGGCCCGCTCGCTTTTGAATCCACTCCGCAACATCTGGCTATCACCGTGGTGTTCGGTCCGCTGAACCGCACCACTTCAGTTGCACAACAATTGCACAACTCCCAAACAATTTTGATATCATTGCGCACGTTTGTTCCAACACCATATACGCCAATCCTTGATCCAAGAGCGTTGTCACAGCAGTACATACGACAGCAGCATTTTACCAGCAGCCGGAGCAACTCGGGGTAGCGCCCATGGAACTGCCACTCCGCAAACGCTAATACGGGCGCTAACGCGCTGGGCGCCTGCGAAGGAATTCACAATAAGGATGCCTCCTTGCGATTCGCACGGGCATACTTGACGCGCAAGTATTGTGGTACCCACTGACGGAAGATACGAAAGGCTGTGGTGGTCGCAAGGCGAAGCGGTGGGTCCTCCGTTTGGAATGGCTCAACGCCGACAACAGGATATTTTTCACAAACTCGACTGCGACGAGGTGCATGATGTGCCTGAGAAACATGTTCATTAGGACTATAGCGCCTCGGGTACTAAATTGGACGTGCTCGAGGTCCTGATTGTGAAATACGTCAGAAATCGACGTCTGGACGGTTCTCGGTACTTCTGTCTCTCCGCATGGTTGATTTCACCAGAACTTGGCATCTGTCAGATTTAGAACCGTCGTTGTTGGAGGACTACCTGAAGTTTGGAGGTACAAGCGGTACACCTGAAACGACCAAAGCATAGAATCCCGCATCAACAACCGTTAATTCCGGGCTTCACATCTGGGCACTTTTACAACTTCCGGCAGTGCCTGCGACTGTCCAGGAGTTGAGAGTATGACCACAGCCCAGCGTCCACATAACAGCAGGATATATTTTTCCGTTGTCTTTATGTTCCCGGATGCCGCATATGTACACGGTGATTAGACCCTGCAAGTGTCTGGAAGGATGTAGAACTTATCGGCTAATTGCACCGCGCAGACGGATATCCAAGTTCGCTGTCCGACGTCCGTAGAATTCACCGAGTATAGAACTCATGGTCGGGGTCCAGACGGCCGAGTTGAACAGTCTGGGCGCATACACCCCACAGGTAGCAGCATGATGGAGTGGTGCGGACCAGTGACACTCAAGAAACGCGGTGTGTGTCAAGACAAACCGTCTCCATGTTCGTATCAGCTGAGGCCTCTAGGCCGAAAAAAAGCGATGCTAAATGCCTGTTACTAGAGCTTGAGCATGTGCTATCGCAACATTCCCATGAGATTATGAGCAGGCCCCATGCCCCCAGAGGAGAAAGGTTAACAAAGATACGGGCGATTTGTGAATGACCCGAAAATGTCTCTAATTTGATCGATTGATTAAAAATTGTACGGCACCAGCTAGACACATGGTTCAGCTCAGAGGGAATGAGGGATGCATTGAGGGCTCTAGGCCTCCTCGTGTGAGTACTTGGTCTGGTCAGTTGGGCAGTTGATCTCCGAATCGGCCTTTGAAATTGACATCTGTCACCACGTAATTCGCAACACGTGGTTCCCTGTTTTTGCCCTGAAGTCAGGGACCCCGGGGCCCGGTATACCTTCGATGGGACCCTGACCACCTCAGGGCCAATTGCGACGACGCGCGACTGACTCTCGCTTCGCTGTCGTCCTCGACGACTCGCAAGGACCTTCTACCTTCCATGAACTCACGCTTGGATTCTACTTGAAACAGACTCGACCATTTTTCACCGCTGTTGTGTGACGCGAATCTTTCTCAAACGAAGTAACGACTCAGCGCAGGACCCGATTTCTCTCTTTCGTCCTTTGTCCATAATTCTCTCCCGCCCGGGACGTCGACTACGATGAGCCAGGCCTCCACTGCTCCAAAGACAGAACCAGAAGCTGCTACGGCTACAACACCGGTAACCCCAGCAACTCAGACCCCTACTGCTTCATACACTCCAACCGCTTGGGCATCGAGTCGTTCGTATCAGCCGCGCCTCTGCATTGGGTTGTGAATCTCACGCGGCCCCCCACCAATCTCATCAGAAATCCCCATCGATCCCGTCTTGCAGCATCAGTCTGCGCATGCCACGTAGGTTGGACGCATTCGTCACTCTGCCCTGTCTTCTCATCCGTTCGTAGGACGCAGTATTACACCCAATTCCAGCATTCCCATTACCCACAGGCGTCATATGGCCACTATCAACCCTACATCCCACCCGCGCAAACCGCTCAAACTCAGACGCCCGGGCCCGTTACGGCTGCGGTACAGCGTCAAGCCGCACTCGAAACAAGTCAAGTCGACACGACTGATGTTGCCACCCTCAATGACGCGATAGGAAGTGCTGGTGTTGATCTGAGGGTCCGTGCGCCGACCCATCTCATCCATCGTTCTCACGCTCATGTCCCCCTGTTGATGATCCACAGGCAGAAGAAGAGTCGTTACAGCGTGGCACGGATCAACACCAGACTTATCGTCCATATGAAGACCGCTCGCGAAAACAGCCCGCGACTCCTAACTTTGATACGCGCTTCCTGGGGCCGACGATGCGCGCAATAGGGACGAAGCACAAAATCTCCAAAGTTCCGGAGGACTCGGTCAATTACGTTGCGCTGGCGTTACGAGCACGACTGCACGACCTCCTCGTCGCGATGGCCGATGCCAGTGCGCATCGCGCCGAGGCGCAGTTCGACCGCACGCCGTCAACGTATGTAGACGGAACCCCCATGTGGCGGGTATCCGTACGACGGGACGTCGCGAAGCAGATCGCGGCCCTCGAGCGTGCCGAGCGCGAAGATGAGATGCGTATCCGGCGCGAGCGCAAGGAGCTTGCAGCTGCACAAGCTGCCGCCCTCGCCGCGCACGCGCCTGGGACCGCAAGCGGAGAGGGCGAAGAGGGCGAAAGCGGGCCGAAGAAGAAGAAGAAAAAGGCGGACGGGCCCGGGGTGACGGCGAAGAACATGTCCGAGGACGTACGGAAGAAGATGTCGAATGCGGTCGCGAGCCACGCCGCGGGTCTCAGCACGGGCAAGTACGCGTGGATGAATGCGACCAATGCTACGCCACCCCCGAAGCCGAAACCGGTCGCCAGTCCGAGCCCTGCAACGACGACCGCACCCGCGACGACGACGACGGGTGCCTCGACCAGCACATCAGCGGGGAGCTCCTGGGCGCGGCCTTACGTGTCTACGTCTGGCAAGGCGTCAAGCTCAACCAAAGAGGAAGAGGACGCGCGCCGCGTGGTCACTTTGCGTGACGCCTTGTTCGTGGTGGAAAAGGAGCGGGGCCACGGTGCCGGGCGCGGTGCCGCACACGGGTGGGTCCGATGACGAGTGAGTGTCATACTGTACAGTACTGTACGGCTCTCCTTCTCCCGGCCCCAGCTGTGTTTCCCTCCCTCCAACCTCTTGCCCCCGCTGCTGTGTTGTTACTACATCTTGGTGCGATCGATCTTCTCTGCCTCATTCATTCCTGCAGCACTTTTGGGACGATGTATTTTTCCGTAACACCGTTATTACCGCGAAGTTTGCACTGGCCTGGCTCACCCACACGCACACCCGCCTAAGCGCGCGAAAAAGGTTCCTATCGGCCCTTCGCGCTTTCGATCCGAATTCGGCGAGAGTTGTCAAGTTAAGGGGGTGTGTTTTTACAAAAGAAATGAATTACGGGAGCTTTGTCTGTCTGCAGCCTTGGCTCGTTATTCATTGCGTGCTTGTATCGCGGACACGTGGTGCGCTTTTCGGGTTTGGGGGTGGCCGAGCCGGAGGGCTTCTGAGGGGCTTTTGAACTTGCGGGCGTTAAGCGCGTACCATCCTTGGCTTAGTTCCGTTCCCACATGCCCCCAAAGGGCAACCTCAATGCGGATTTGGTGACCGTCCCTGAACGCCCCTCCCTAAACCATCCATCTGTGCTTGCACAGTGCAGCACACACTCGGAGTCTTTGCTGGTTTATTGTATCGACCCGGCGATCCTGCGAAGGATAGAAGACGCGCAAGAAACGTCAGGGGTTTGTCCAACCCGTCCATCTTACACTGGCCGCACAGCACTGCCTGTCATTGTGTGTCAAGCGGAGGTGTCAAGTCCAGCTGAGCCAAGAACAACCTCCAGTATGATGACTACCCGAAATGCTCGAGTCATTGATCAAATTCAGCCCGAAATCCCCATGGCCTGTGCACAGATCCCCTCACACCCCCTTCCGTCCCATCCTCCCCCTTTCGTGGCGCGGAACCGGAACCAGTGCAGATCTTGGATTTACTGCTATGTCGTGATTAGAAATGCGGGAAAACCGACACAAACAAAAATGAAATGGTGGTGGTGGTGAAACGGCAGGTTCTGGAATGAATCATGCGTATGAGTCGTGCGTTGCGCGTGTCAGAGCCTCGGAGTAGGGGATTGTCGTTGATTGATCGGCGGGGATCATGATCAGACACTGACACACTCCTCTGCTGCAGCAACAGATCAACTGTACAATCAACACTGCACATGAGTACCTACAGCACCTGTTGACAACGAGTGCGCTCATACACGGTGTAGGTTTTTACATATCATGCTAAATCTTCAAATCTGATTGGCCAGCTGTCACTGCCTGTCAGAAACAGAATTGGAAAAATTCGTAAAATATCCACACAGTGAATTACAGTATGCCATCAGGGATAATCCCCCTCCCCCTCACCCTCCCGTCTGACGGGGCGCGAGAAAAGTTGTAAGCGACAGATTTCCACGCCCAAAAATCGACGTTTCTATAATACCCAGTACTGTATTATGGTACGGATCGGATACAGGTATGCAGAGTTGTGGGACACAGTGGAATGATGACGATAGTGATCTCGATCTCGCTTTGTTCTCTATCGAGTTTGCCTGATTGGCGGAACAAAACCCCTTGCCCTCTATCCGGCCCGATGAGATGAATCCCCAAAGATAACGTTCGCGTCCGAGGAGAAGCAGAAGCAGAACCCGACCCGAGCTGACCCACTCTCCCGCGAAGAAGGTGGAGACGGGAGACGGTTAACGGTTAAGCTAGTGAAGCGTCGGCCGATCTGGGCGCAAGTAGAGATGTTCCGCCTCTGTCCTTCCTTCAGGTCGGCCGAGTGGGAACTTCGCTGACTTACCAGCGTCCAACCCGGATCGCTTAGCGTAAACCATCCTATTATTTCGGATCAAAAGGTGTAATAGGCTATTCACTCAATTTCAGCAGCAGCGTGGTTCGTCTATATCACAATCCAACCACGCACAAGTGGGACGCATAACGTACACAAGGTAGTCTAGTTACACTTAGCACAAAACGACGCTATATGTACACCTACAACAACCTCGTACAAGAAAAAATACAAAGGACGAAGCAAAAAGTTCAAGGTGGTTAAAGAATACAAATTAATAAGTTGACGTAAACTAGGCCGTCACAGGACCCTAGCATAATATCGGAAAATGATGTCAACAATGAGGTATCCTCGTGTATGCCGCAAGTCAAGTGACAGGAGGGACCCGCCCGTCAACGCCGCCCCGATGACTGACGCGATGGGCCTCTTGGCTTGCCCTTGGATGAGTGCGTACTACGTTGGCGAGTCGGCTCTGGCCGGGAAGACGTACGTCCTTGTTTAGAAGAGTGATGATGTGCGCTCTTTGAGCCAGTGCTGCTCTTACGCTGGGCGGGGGTGGGGCGTTGGGCATGATGGGATTGGCTACCATGACGATGATGCTTAGAGCCGCTTGAAACGTGACGCTGCGGCATAGCAGCCGGCGCTGGTGCTGCCTGTCCGTTGCGGCGGTTGCTGCCCCAGCGGAACAGAGAAAAAGGCCCGCTGTTTCCGCCAGCGGCCTCCGCCGCCTTGCGCCGATGCCCGCGCCGTATAGCACGGGCCTCCTTCATCTCGTGGCGGCCCAGTTGTCGAACTCTTTCGTTTCCGGCGAGAGTTCCACGCCACATACGCAGCCAGCCATGGATAGTCGATGCCTTGCGGCGACGGCGTCTGCGGTCCTCCTCCTATGAGATCATCGCGATGTGTGAGTGTGCGCTCCGTTATCAATCTAACCAGCCATCGGAACACGCACCGTTGTCCAGTCGATCTCAATCATGTTTTCTATTCAGAAATGAAGAACAGTAGAGTGGGAATATGATGGTGAAATGGTGCGAGTGCAGGTCCGAGGGTAGCTGTGATGGGAGTTTTCGGAGACCTTATAAGCACCCACATACACACGCCTGCTCGGTTAAGCCTCGTGTTGGGCTCGGAGATGGCCGAATCGCGCAGGTGACGTGGGGCTGCCCCAACTGACAACCCCAGTTGCGCTTTGTGATGCAAGGGGTACAAGCATGGAGGGTACTCTGTTTAGCGGGGGCGTGGAAGAGGCATGTCTGGGGGGGTTGCGTGGGCTCCACGCATGGAGTAGGCATGCTGATCGCCCGGGCAGTGTCGTTCCCCTGAACACATGCACACACCCCTCGCAAGAGTAGAGAAGTTGGTTTTCACCATATGACAAACACTACCGGATCCCTGATGCGTCTTCAGCATGGTTTCCGTCCAAAAGCACCTGTCGGCCACGGTCGAGTCGAGGCACTGCATGGAGAAACATTGAAACCGCCGCCAATGTCGGAGTTGCTAAACGGAGAGAAACATTCACGAAAAGCTATATCGATCGTGGTGGGTTGGGGGGAAAGAGGATGGTCTACGAAAGGAAGGAAGAGCAGGAAGACCAGCGCGGATAGGGAATGCACCGGTTTGATTCACAGCCGCAGCCGACGAGTGACGGTCCGGGCAGCAATCTATCACTTATGTAAGCCCGCTATCCCTGATTGGCGCACGTGAACTCGGTGCCGTAACTTGAACCCAACCGTACTGGGTTGGCTGTGCATTCCTACCTCTAACACCGCATCTCTCCAATCTACACTTGACCCTATGGCGTACTGTTCGAAACACCTTGTCGTCGGTCTCGAAATAGCCGAGTGGGGAGGAGCTCCGGGCTCAGCAGCGTCCGTATCTATGACCTTCAAATACCAGCCAGATGTCTCTCGTTTCGATAAGTCTTCAAGTTCCCCTGCAAACGATTTTCACGACACACTCTGTACCACTCTCTTCAACCTCTCTCTCTCTTTCCAAAATGGGATTCAAGAACGTCAGCGTCATCATTGATGGCAGGCTCTTTTTGGGAAAGTCAGTATATTTCGTACTCACCTTCTTGCCTCGTGACTGACCTGTGTCTTCTTCCATCCCTGCCAGTCTCGTCTCGGCACAATCGACACGTTCTTTGACAGAACGTCGCATCACGCATATCGTCTCCGTTTGCACCGAGCCCATCCCTGCCGAACACCCGCAGTCTGGTATCAGGCACCTCCGCGTCCCCGTTCAAGATCAACCCAATGAGGATCTTCTCATCTGGATGCCGCATACCTGTCGTTTCATTGATGAAGCCCTTCGTTCCGGTGGTGTCGTCCTTGTTCATGGCGTACACGGTCTCTCACGAGGAGCGACCATCATGGCAGCCTATTGTATGATTCTAATTCTCTCATCTCTACTTCCCATCCGTTGACCCCGTCACCAGTAATGTGGTCCAGACGCGTCAGTGCAGCCGAAGCCATAGACATCACCAGGCGCAGTAAGCCTTCGCTCGTATCTGCCCCGACAGACTTATAATCTGGCATCTTTGACAGCTCGTGAACAGATCTGGATTAACCAGAGTTTCCAGAGGCAGCTTTCGCTCTTCGAGTTGTGTCGTTACGCGCCATCCATGGAGGAAGGTATCTATGTGCGCTGGCGCCAGAGCCTCAACAACCACCCATAATTTAGCCACCGAATTCATTCATTATTAGGTATGTGCACGAACGCAATCCGTGTTTCATTTACTCACACTTTACGTAGACGTTATCACACTCATTGTGCGATCTATCTTTGTTCTCCACACATATTTATTCGTACGAGCATTGTTGTGTTGTTTCACTATTCACCAATTGTCATGGAACCTTACGCCATTGTCTCGTCACTCTCTAGTATAATCGCCGATCTTTCCTATATATGCTGACCTTACTATTTATTTGCGCGCGCTGCGTCAGCCGATCTACTCTATCATTTTTGAACATCACTGTAGTGCTACACGACTCACACCACAGCCGTTCATTCCCCGTCAAACCAAATGTCATTCGTTGTTCTCACTCACATCAGGATCTTGTAGCGCTGATTCCACGGTACGTGGCAGCCCTCGACACAGCAGTCATTCGAGACCGCAACACAGCTGCTTTCGATACGAAGGTGGGCGTCATTACATTTTTTTTACGGAATCAAAATGGAAGCATAGCAATGCAGGGGCAAAGGCACATATCTTGCAGTGCAGGGAGGGTTGAACGCCGGCACTTCGGGGTTCAGGCCCATTGTGTGTGTGCGATCGATCGATGAGGAGTTAGACAGCAGGCAACACACACTCACTCGGAGACGTACCTCCGGTCCGCACAGTCCCTTTCCTAACTGGGCAACGGGCACGTCGCACGTCAGATCTAGATCGAGAGTGGCGCGGTCCTGTGCGGGCCGGGCAAAGTGGCAGTGATCGCGTGCAACGCCAAACGCAAACGCAGGAACGCCCACAACCTCGTCTGCTTCACGGGTAACAGAGTCATCCCGTGGCCGGAGGTGAAGCGTGTGAAAGAAATTGGCAAGAAGGATCAGCGTGGTCCGTCTTCCCTGCGTCTTAATTACGTTACGACAGGGATCACTGATTTCATACATGAACGGAACCAGGGAAGACTAAAATTGGGATTAATTAACCAGGTCAATGCGCTCTACACCTCCGCGGCGGCGTGAGAGAACTCCCGGTAAAGAGGACCTCATGAACCGCCTGATGGAAAGATGGACATGAAGGGCACATGCCACCCGAGTTCCTCTCATGCTTCCGAAGCACAGTAATATGTGGCCAACAAGAAATCAAAGCGCCACAGGGGCACGACACCGTCGACAACGCCGCCCAAGTGCTCTACCTGCTCAAAACAGTACCGCTCATTCGAATCTGGTTAAATCACGAGGGCTGCGTCTTGGCATTAGATACACAGCTGCGGAAGATGAATGGTGACTTACAAGAAATAAAACAATATCAGACCCTCTCATGCCCAACGTTTGACATCGAAGAACTCCGCGAATGTGTGTCGTCTAGGGAATCGGTCCATCTCAGCAAGATACGGATGCTGGGGGGGGGGCAATAATTAGCAAAACCGGGCGAATGGGTCCGGAGTTCGCCGAGCAGCGCTTACCACAGTTCCCGAAAGCGAGGGGTTCATGGGATTCACCAAGATCTCTACTCTATTTGTCACGCACGCTTCTCGCAAAGTCGGGAAACACTTGTCCGTCGTGACGGCTTCCTCGACAGTCAGCGCGCGCAGATTTCCGAGAGAGGGGACCGCCGCGGCGATAGCAGGGAGGACAGAGTCCGATATGAAGGCGTGGACCTGGAGCCTGATGTGCATTAGCGTTTTCGGGAGGGTGGGAAGCGGGCTGCTCCAAAATGGCCCCGCGATGACGAACTCTTCCAGGTTTGTGAACAGGTCAGCGAGACCGGAAGCCGGTTGGCGCGTGAGCGTGAGAGAAGTGACGTTCGGCCCATGAGCCGATAAGGGGGCGCGTGCACCCGCGGGAATCTCGTACAGCTCAAGAACCCGTAATTCCGACCGATCGTGTGGTGCGATAGGGGGAAGGAACCACTCGATCACCGCGGCCAAGGAAGTGACAGGAAGTCGCAGCTCACGCAGACGTGTACTCGGCCTCTCTGGGAGTGGCAGGTCATAGTCCGTGCGCACGCGAAGAGCTCGAATCTTTGGCCAGAGACGGACGAGGTCATAGGCCAAAGGGGAGTCAGCGTGCCTGTCATACTTGAGGTCTAACACCTCCATAGGTAACACGAGGCTCGACAACCAATCCAAATTCGACGGCTCAAACGAACACCTCTCCTTCCGCGACCAGCCGACGGACAGGCGCAGATGGCGTAGCCCGGGAGAGTGCGCGAGTAAAGTAAGGAAATCAGCGATCCGCACGCATTCTGGGCGTCCACCAGGGCTGCCCTCTTCGGTGAAAACGGGAAAGGTTGTTGCGAATTCGTCGACGACGCGAATGGTGAGCGACTTGGTAAACATAAGAAGGTGGGAGCGATGGAGGAGTGCTGCTGGGCCCAGCGTGCCGGGGGTCCTCGAGACATGGACGCGACTGTTCTCGACTGTGAGGGAATGATACAGCAAACTCTGCGCAAAGGGCAGCCACGACTTGCAGACGACCGCACACGCGCTAAGCAGTTGCCGGTCCGCACCCCGCGGCGGTAGCTCGCACGTCTCTCTCAATATCTTATCGACGATTTCGAGCGGCAAGGCGGGGATATTGCTAGGCGAGGCGGCCACCGTCTGCGGGTTGATTAGAACGCGTTCATGAAAAATGAGGTGAGTCAGTTCAACGGGAGTTGCCAGGGCTACACGCCCCAAAAACGTTGATTACTTACCTTGACGTCAGCGCCTTTACTTTTCACGTTGTTTTTCGACCTTCGCCAACGCAGGAGGGTGATCATTGGATAGATGGGGAGTCGTTGGGTCCTTCGTTGGGTGTTCGAGATGATATTCGGGGGCAAGACCCACCGCGCTGGCTGAGACCTGACAACTGACCAGTGTCATCTCTCAAGCGCCTGGTTGCGTTCCATCGGCTTCCGGGGTGTTCGTTTGAGGTAAGTCGCTTTGATAGACGCCAGGCATGATTGATGACAGACCCCAGATCGCGGTTTTATCCGATCCTTCTATCACGTGAGTCGTGGGATTGGGGCGCCGCCGCCGACCGTGCTGTCGTCCTTTTCGCTTTTTCGACCCGAGTTGTGACCAAGTCAGTGAACAAAGTAAGGGTACTGGCTGTAGTCCTTTGATCATCACCTAACCGATACCATTGCGACCTGTGTGATACAATAATCATAACGATCCCTGCGATGATCAAACAGACAACTGTAAGAAGATGTGGGCGCAGTTGCTATGAAGACACCGCACAGTACTGTGGTAACCACTTCCTTGCCTGAGTGGGCCACTCCGTTTGATCCTTTCAACTTTTCCAGGTTGATTGGTATTGGTCATGGAATGTGACTGTGATGTGAAAGCCTAAAGTGACATATCAGAATCAACGATAGGCTATCTGAGTCGGTTTCCCGTGTGTTCTCTCCTAAACAGGATCTGGCCACCAAATGATGCAGTCAGTACTTGTGATTCTCCATTCGATGCCCCGAGCACTGGTGAAGGCGGAGGGCGCAGGGCGCCGCCCACCGGACTAAAAAATAGGCACGTACCTTGCGTCGGCGTTACACTGCCGTGGGGAGCAAAAAACGAAAAAAATATCCTGGAACCGGGCAGAACGAAGTGCAAATGGGGAAAGCCACTTACATGGTCATCCTCTTCTCGAGACGCTCATCCATCGGAATTTTTTTTTTCTCAGGCTCATGAAGTGCTTGTCAAAGTGGAGACCACCGGCCCGTCGTGGGCTGCACCAAGTCAACCACCAGCGTTAGTGGGTAATTAAACCCTCCGTTCCTCGTTTACTTACATGCGCGGATGAGCGTTGAGCGCTCTCAGCACTGGACTCTGAAAGTACAGATCTCGGGCCGACGCCACAGTGCATGGCCGACTCTGACTTGCGGTAGTTCTAGCTGGCTGTCCCATTGCTCCTTGGCGTTAGCTGAATCGCCATGTCTCACTACTCTAATGTACACTGCAGATGCTGGGAACGCGCCGATCCCCATACAGGAGCCCCTCTTGTATGTAAACTCCGAGGCACGTTCCCAAGCCCGCGCGTGATTTTTTTTTAGCTGCATGGGTCGTTCAGCCTTCACGACATCCGGGTTCCTGCTCATTCACCGACAGTGGCACGTCGCGGTTCCGCTGTATGACAGGGATGTGTCGGTCGTTCCTGTAATTATGGCGCCGTACAGCGCACGCTGCGACGAATGACAAAATAATAGGAACGCGGGCCTGAGCCTCAGTAGAGGGCACAATTATTAGCTTTCTTACAGTTCGGACAGCTCGGCGTCTCCTGTGGCGGCGAGGCACTGTACACGCACAGATTATTGCCATGATCGAGCTGTGGGCATCGGGAAACCAGATAAACCCCGATCTACTAAGCGCCGGGATTCTTGGACGGATGTGGCCCAATAGTTCTTTCGCCGAACGCCGAATGCTAATAGGATTCCAATTGGTTTTGTGCTCTAGTACACTTTGACACGAAACCATCGCCAACGAGTCACCGTCATCCCCATGACGGTGAAATTCACGGTCCGTGATCCTCCTGAACCGTCTTTTGTGACCACCAAGAGCCCAAGTCAATCCATCAGTCTTCTTCCTCACCACTTTCGTCAACACCTTCCCTTCAGTGGGGACAACTTTCTACATCCAGCCGACACTTTTCCGATCCACAACCCAACACCCAGGTTGGTCCCATTCCAGGTGGAGAACCAAGGTGGGGACAGATAAGCAGTACGATACCTAAAACGAACTCCGGCAAGTTCGGATCGTTAATGCACGATGGACCAAAAAGATGAAATGCGTCAAATAGGTTGCTAATAGTATATAGGTCACGACGAGACTAGGGCATGCAACCCGTATATCTCCTTGCGGACCTTGTAATACACGTCGCAAACCGTGCCCTCCAGTTCGACTTGTCCACGTGCCGACTTGCGCACTGCCACGGAATCGACGTCGCCTCCCCGACAGACGAGCACTCCTTCGCCGATGAGCTCCGCCTGTACCCCGACAGCTGCGAGCCGAGCCTTTAGCACAGTCAGTTTCAACTCGCCAATCATCGTCGAGTGGGGCAAGCGCTGCGTTGGTCTTGCACCGAGCACCGTGGGCAGCGCCGAGGCGGTGTGACTCGCAGAGTGGGACGCTTGATTGGTCGGTTCGAGAACGGGTACGTTCGAGCTCGCACTCGTGGTGATCCGCCCCGTGACAAAGCCGACCTCATTGTCCTCGAACTGAAAAAAAAGGAACCAAGAAATGTGAGCAAGTGCTGGGAAGGGGCCATAGCACACTTAGGACCCACCCTCGACATTCTCACGGACGCCAACATCTGGTCGCTGAGCGATATTGAATAACTGTTCGTGTTCTGCCCGATCTGCACCGATTCGCCCTCTGCGGGAGCGTAAATGTCCTTCGTCATGGTGCGGATACTCGCACAGCTCTCGAGAAAGGCCTCCGTCGCCGCGGGCCCACCGTGCACAATAACCTTTACGTGAGGCGAGTGTCGGTCAGTACGCCGTTACAGAACCCCTCATGCGTGTGGGCCAAGACTGACCAGTTTTCTCGGGGCGACTTTCGGAATGATCGTCTTGGTCGCCCGACCGTCATTAAGACCCTCGAGGTCAACGAAGAGTAGGCGACAGGCCAGCTGCACTTCGACGACTGTGGAGACATATTTTGATGGTACCTCCTCGGGGACTTTCTGAACACGTGAACCAGGCGACGGCGATCAGCGCACGATGCTCAGCAAAGGAATAAAAATTAAGAACCGCTTACCTTGGCCTCCTCTTCCTGCCTCTTCCTCTCCTTGGCCTCCTCGTCCTCAGCCTCTTCCTCCATGATCCTTCCACGGCGTACCCACATCGCAACGTCGATCACTTCACCGTACTCGTCGACTCTCCGCTTCTTCTCCACATACGGGAACATACGGAATCTTTGGTTTTCCTTCCCTGCGCTCTTGAAGAACGAAACGGCACGAGAGACATTGCCTTTGAGGTAGATGTCAAATGACAACATCTGCCGACCGCTGTCGTCCGCGTCCATCCCTCGACCCCAGTCCGCGCCGTCAGCTCGTGCACCTTCCGAGTCGAGTCCAAGGGCGCGTTCCACGTCCTCTTCGTCTGCGGCATCCGAGTCGCTGTCACTCGAATCTGCGCCTTCGTCCGCTTCTAGAAGTTGTTGGCTACGCGCCAGCGCTGCCTGCGCTACGGCCGCTTTCTCGCGCGCGAGTCGCTGTTTTTGTTGGAAGATTTCGAGTTCCACACCCGTCAGAGGGACTTTTGAGTTGAGCTGTCGAGAAAGTCCATAGGCATCCATATGATAAAGGATTAACGAAAATAGGAAACTCACGCGTAACTCAAGAGTACCGTCAAGCATCACATTACTGCCGAGCTTGCCTTTATCCCACTTGTCCTCAGCACGTTGAGACTTATTCCAACGCTCAAATAACATGCGCCCAAGGGTCCCCTCTTCGCCACGACCAGTGAGAAGGATGACGTTACCTGGGACAGCTGCGAAATCAGCAAATAACGATCGTGACGGGCCGTGTGAAAATGATGCAGGGATGGCAAGGATGAGTTTGGGGTCTTTCGACGAGTACGTCTCCAGAAGCACCTGTGGGTTAGGGAAGAACTCGAGGTGCCTGGAGAAGGATGTGTCATTGTTTCGGACCGAGATACGTCGCGGAATGAGCTTACTTGAATCGTAAAGCGAACGCGCCGATCGCTTCCTCGTCAGCGTCGTCTTCGCGTCTACGCTTATTGCTGCGCTTTCCAGAAGTCTCCTCGCCGACATCCTCCTTGCTCACTGTACCACCGAGCCACTCCATCATACTCCGCACAAAGGTGAGCATCTCGCGGCCTGTGCGCGAGAGAAGGCATATTGGGTATTTGAGACGCGCAAAGGACCAATGCTGGTCCAGTAACACAAGCAGTTCGAGGACGCGCGTGCTCGCATCACAGGGGAGAAGTAAAGAGCACCGTGAAGAAAGGGTGGTGGTGATGGTGTCTGAATACCAAATGAGCGAGAAGAAAAACGGGGGTCGAGGACATTCGTATACCTATTAGAGCAGCGTCACGATCTTTCCGACGGCTGCCAATGACATTGGCCCGCTCCGCGTCAGTGATGAGTAGGTCGGGTCGTGCTAACGACTCGAAGACAGTACCACCGGCACCGCTAATGAGCACTGTTCCGTCGAGGTGACGCTCTCGCATGTGATTCATGTTTACTGCGTAGACAATTGTCCCAACGGCTGGAGAGCGAATCTTCCATATTGTACCTCCCAACGTGTGTCCGGCATTGAATGGGGTAATTGTCAAACCTTGACACCGTCCTGTAAAACGTCGCGTATCAATTGACTCTGCGGGGTGTAGTGGATAGGGCTTCGTGTCCTAACCTGATAGATGTGCAGGCTGAGAGTAGCGCAGTGTATTGACGGAGTCGAAGGAATCATGAACCTCTTGAGGTGTGGCGACATACTTCCCTTTTCGTGAGCGAAGTTCGGGCTGTGGGCTCTCCTCCAGTTGACTTTCTTGCGGAGAGTTCGAAGGATCTTGGTCTTGCATAGAGATATCGCCATCGCTCTCAGGTGAAACCTGCTCCTTCGTGCCACCCACGTCCTCCTCATCGCGAATACCCTCTACCTCTTCTGTTGCTGCTATGCGAGCCATGGCCTGCACGGGGAGCGTAGAATACGCCGGAGCATTGAGACCCCACCTCGAGTGCGCGTAAGGATACAATCCAGAGTGTGCGAGATCCCCATGGGAAAGAAGAACGAGATCGACAGAGGGTGCAATCCTAATAACATCGATTATTAACAAACACCAGCGGTTTGAACGTGACTGTTATAATAGTTGGCCACGCACTCTCTGAGTTTATCACAATATCGCTCCCAATGAAAATGATTCTCCGTCGCGTCATCATCGCCCTCAGCAGTTGAAGAATGGGATTCTGGACACCAGTCTGGCGAGCCGCAGTCGAGGAGGATGTTTATATCATCCACTTGGAGGAGGTATGCCAAAGGGCTGGTGCGTTCTGACTTGGCTGCGCCAGACAGCGGTGTAAATGTCAGCATTTTAGTGACTCTTTTCCAAATGCCTAGAAGCGACCTTCCAAAGCCAAAATGCGTACTCGGTCACAGTGTTCGGTTGTGTGAGTCTCAGCTGCGTGAGAGGACGGTACTTGACCCTAACCTTACTCGGTGGTTTCCCACGATCACGATTGACAGGGATGACCGTGCCGTGCATTAACTTGTCATCACAACTGCCATGACGGTGGAATAATCATCTGCAACTGCAAGATAGGTAACTTGGATCTGTCATTTTCAGCATACAGCACCATCCTTACTGGCATCCGTGCACAGTCTGCTTTGTATTATCATTCCAACGTAACCTCTCACATCATCCTCCTTCCGTACATACTGACCACTAACTTGAAGCTGCAACCTCTTCTTTTGACTTCTTCGACTTCGGTCGTTACCTCCAATGGGCTTCAATTATGGACAACGGCAATCTTCTGCCCTTAATATCTCGGTATTCGGGATTTTACCGACCTGTTTTTATGCTGTCGTGCTTGCTGCGTCCTCCAACGTTTGAATCGCAATAACTAGGACAGTGTTAGCCTTCGAGTTTGCGCGGCATCAAACGCAACACCAGTCATGACAATGTTTGGGAAAGATGAACAGCAGTTCGAGGTCTATTACATGGGTGCAGAGGCATGCTCAGTGGTTGAGAGGCGGGACATCTCAAGCTGGGTATGGGTGGTGGCGGTCGTGCGACCCTGGATCTGTGGCCCCAGCCTCGGAGGGAATGTGGTGAGCAGCGAATCTCGAAACCCATTGCATTGAGATGTTTGCTCCGTTTCTGAGTCTTGCATCCCTCTCATTACTGCTTACTGATATCATATAAACTATATATTTGATCCAAGTGGCCTAATGTAGTTGGCATAGACTGCCGCATAGAGATCTCACTTCAATCCGCAAGACGAATAGCAGGTTTTTACAAGTCCGGGTGTAATCTCGTACATGCCACGCGTACACGTCGAATAGTCAATCGGAATGAGCCGGGACAGCCCGGGCCAAACCGTATCAAATACAAATACAAGAACCAAATGTCCGCCAACAACCCTACCTCGAAGTCTCCTCTCTCCACCGCTCTGTAGGTCAGTAATTAGTGGTGAGGGCTCTGCTCCAAGACCAACTTGATTACGTACGGAAAACTGAGAGTTATGCGCCGTAGTGAACGTAATTCACCCAACGCTCCAAGGTCATTCCTCTCTTTCTTCGCAGCCTGACCACGGCATCTCGAAGCGCCTCTGCCGTTCTCTCATAATAGTTTGCATCTTGTGTCCCGTCTGAGAACACAGAATGGTAAAAATTCCTAGCGATGTCCCACCCATCCACATCTGCCATTTCCCACATCGTTCCAACAACACTCCGGAATCCGCAGAATTGCATAGCTGCCGCAAGATGTAGCACCTCGTCCGCAATGCTCTCGTCGGTCAACTCCGCTGTGTGACATGCAGAAAGGAAGGCGAACTCAGCATCGGGGAGCTGAGAACGTACGATGTCGAGTAACTGAAGGTGCTTCCCTCTGGAAAGCTTGAAAGAAGTCTCGAACGGCTTCCCGGGCTCGAGTATTCCGTGACAAACAATATGAGCAAACGGATGATCCCGGAGGCGTTCTAGTACGGCGGTGGGTGTTGCCTTCGCTGAGAAGAGGGTCGTCACCTGTGTATCGACGGCTTGTACCACTTTCATCTCTTTATGTGCCTGTGGCATTTTTTCATCTGGCTGAGAGACGAGAAGTATTGAAGGTTTGGCGAAAGTCTCTAGGCTGGACTTGCGGGATTCAATCAGAGCAGACAGGGATGGGATATATGA
>Ga0307512_10001003_pt1 | contig 41506 bp, 57 predicted proteins | sample 14_EM_MG_FD_200267 | JGI IMG/M metagenome (GOLD analysis project Ga0307512, IMG submission 200267) | Populus trichocarpa ectomycorrhiza microbial communities from riparian zone in the Pacific Northwest, United States - 14_EM | ecosystem: Host-associated > Plants > Roots > Unclassified | place...
TGGACCGGATAGGGTCCAGGGAGCACGCACTCGTGGCACAAAGGCGCAGGAAGAAGGAGAACCGAGGCGCAGGCGACGCCGTTCCGCCGCGACAGTCGAGCAAGCTGCTGGTGGTGGGTCACGTAGCATTAGGCGACCGAGCATCGCTGCCGAACCTTCGACAATCGATACCTTGGGAGATACGACTGTCTTTGTCCATCCACAACAGAGCGGTGTTCGGCCCAATACACAAGAATCTAACAGCTTTGAAGCCCTGGAAAACAGCGTGCAGTTCAGCTCGACTGCCTCTTCTGGTCAGATGCTCGCGTTAGCGACTATGAGCAGCGGACACTCTGTGAGCGAACTCGATTCGTCGTCGTAAGCGTAGCGTTGACCACGTTTCAGCCTCCCGTTGCAAGACTCGTCGAACATGATAATACTATCGAGACAACGTTTCATAGCCAAGACGGCGCTTCCTATAGTGAAGCGATACCTCCTGCCAACGCTGCTCTCGTGGAGAACAGACTTGAGTGGGAGCTCAGGGGCATCTCCCCCGATCCCTCAGTCCAATTCAGCCGTAAGATCTGGTGGGATCACCTCCTCGATTTGTATGCTGTGTCCGTGCGGGTTTCGTATGGCTCGCCACCTCTAGAACTAGCACCACGCGACGGCAGCGTCAGCCAGATTATCAATGACGTACGCTTCATGTTCAGATCCTCAAACTACACGTTCTCGTTTTTTAACGTGCCTCGCTTTTTCAACAACTTCGCGGATCCTGTGCGCCGGAGCCGTATGCAGCCCAGTTTGCTACTTTCCCTACTGGCCGTGTCCACGTTCCTCCAGAGTCCGGGACGAGCATACCCAGAGGAGAGTCGCCGAATGGCCGTGCTGCTGCGAGATGAAGCCCAAGGTTACCTCGAAGCAAGCCTGCAAGCCCGTGCCATAGACGAGGAATTGGCCCAAGCTGCCTGGGTATGTCTGAACCTTTGTCAGGAACCAAGTCTGAGGCTGATTGCTGCTATTGATCTGGAAAAGATTTTGTCATTCTTTGAGGTCTGCGCGCATCCTAGGCATCAAATGACACGGATACATGCGTCGCTGAACATCCTTGACTCCATCATCCGCTCTCTCGCGATGTCATACCTAGATGCTAACAACCCCAGCGCCTCTACATTCACCCGTAACGCTGTACCCGTCGTCGAAGTCAGTGCCGAACAATACTTTCCCCCGAATCAACCCTACATCACTTCGATGTCTATGCCTTCGCCGATACAACAATACGCACAGCCGCAGCAAATTGGCGTCGACCCTACCGTCCGTCCGGCAAGCTGCCGTTGCGATAGCCTCTCGCTCGGTTTCCAATGGCCAGAGTCGCATACACAGGTGCCCGGTTGGATAGCCACAGCAATGTGGAATCCGGAATGGACCGAGGGGGAGATCAGAAAGGAAGAGTGCCGGCGTCTTTGCTGGAGTACGCTGATGCTCATATCTGGCCACACCTCCTTTTCCGCAGCCGTGAATTGGAGGAGTCTCGACCTTTTCATTGGGGAGCCTTCCAATGTACGTGGCGTCCTCAACCGATTAACACCGCTGACCGAGGCGGCTCACCTCCCATGTAGTATTCGCTTTTATTCCCGGGGGAATCGTTATTCTCGTCGCACGCTCATGGCTACTTCGATACTGTCGGTGGCAAAGGCACGGTTTGGGCCCTCTACCTCCGCGCGATGCTGCTCTGGAATGCGTGCGTGCGCATGCGGCACGATGCAAGCTTCAGCGACCTGGACAGAAGGGACTTTGCCATGCGCGCGTGGCTCGAGACGGAGGCGATAGAAAAGGCGTTGCAGTGGCATACGTGCGGCATCGAAAGGGCGTTCATGTACAACGGGCGCGAGTTTTTGTTCAAGTATGTGGACGTGCAACGTTCCCCCCCTTCGCCCTTTTTATTTTATTTTGCTCTTGCCCCGTTCGGCGCTGATCGGTTCCGATAACAGCACCCGGATGTGCATCTCCTACGAATTTCAGAGATACATCCCCCATGTGTGAGTTTCTTCCCCCCTCCCTCCCCCTGCCCCTTGAAGGGTCCAGTTTTGTCCGATTTGACCGCAAAAGCTGATGGCACGAATCCAACCCCCATAAAACCATTTTAGATTGATTGGGACGAATCGCCAGAAATCCGAAGAGTGGTGTGAGTGACAAAGTCCCCAGTCGTCTCGTTTGCCGCCGGGTGCAATTGCACCCGGAACCCATATCTCTGACACGTATGATCTCACACGATGACATGATGACATACAGTGCGGGCGCAAGGCAAGCGTGCCAAGATGGTCATATTCGCCATGCACGCCATCACCGGCAATCACAAGGACAGCATCTTGCAGCGGCCATGGTACATGTGGTGGTTCATGGGCCAAATATTCCGGTGAGTACATCACCGCCTTCTCCCCCTTAATCGAGTCAGGCACTAACTGAATCCGTGGCGTAACTCCCGCAACTTCCACGCTCGCTCCACACCTGCAGCGCCCTCACACTGTGGCAACATGACAACTCGCTGACTATCGCGCTTGACGTGTGCAAGGCGTTCCTGGAGCCCATCGAGTATTTGGCTAAATTTTATCCAGGACCCGGTGCGTGACCAGCTCGTGTTACTAAAATTGGCCAGCTCAGCTCATCCGATGCGTTTCTTTGTCTAGTACAAAACATACGACTGGACGACCTCCGAGAGCGCCTTCGGCTCGCTCTTCTCACTGCGGAAGGCTCAGGCGAGTATGTCCCGACTCCTATATATATGCTGTGATCCCGTTTCTAGACTTTGTTTATTACCTATATGCTTGTACGGGTATCCTGGACGTGGCCATGTATGTCCCCGAACATTGACGCTGTGTATATGCTTTCCTTCGCTGGGCTTTACTTACCACTCCGAACGTTGCTAATCCTGTTTTTACGCGCACGACTGCGCTCCCAAGGATCGTGATTATTCAATGAAAGTGTATAAATACAATCTACTCAAAATAGTGACAGGGGAATCAAAATAATAGAAAGGGGGGGAGAGAGGTAGGTTTGATGGCAGGTTCATATCGCACCCTTGATCTGCACTTTGCGGTATTTCTCCTCCAGAACTGCTGGCAGTTCCACGCTCGCTGCCCTACAGTCCAAAATTTTCTCGGCATCGGGATTGTTAGGATTGACAAAATGCGCTGCTCGATGTGACATTAGAAATTCGCGGACGTGATTGAGGCTGTCGAACGCAAGTTCTTGGTGAACAAATGTTAGAGAAATACGCTGGTATCTATACACCCCGAGAAAATTCATGTCAGAAGTCGGCATCGACGACGGGCTATAAGACGCACGCTTTAGTCATGATGAGCAACGCGCGGAGACGTTCACGGTCGACAAAATGATCCATGATATATGCTCCCATATTTGGGGCATTGAGGTATTGGTCAAAGAAAGCGTGGTAATTTCCAAGAGCAAGGGAACGCTGCACGTCCAACGCATGCTTCACCGCCGGAGATGCTTTCTGTTTGGGCGTCAGCTGACTCACGTATAGATTTAATTCTAGAAGAACGGATAGTTGGTGAGCAATGTCAGAGTGTACAGCGGGTCCAGGAGAAGGTCACAGACCACTCCTGTTGCGGCCATGCAAAAGCATCAGGATGCGATAGGCGGTGAACTCCTCGACATTTCCAGGGATACCGAGTTCATATAAGGTCTTCAGCGATGACTGGCATTGGTTATACTCTACCATGTCGGCCTATGAGGTAGGATTATCAGCCGAGAGTAGTGAGACATGAAAACGCTCGCTTGCCACTTCCAAGGCCATCCGTGCATGGATTTCATATACGGCAACCGTAAAATCATTCTTTACTCGTTGGACCTATGAAGAAATTCAGACACCACATCACCCTGCCACATCACCCTGCCCGTGAGTACAGAGAAAGGAGTAAACGCACGGTCAAGTCTTGTCTGAGACTCTTAAATTGGCTGCATATCCAATTGTAAGGGACCTTCTCTCGCCACCGCTTCTTGAGTTCTGTTAGAGTTTGCTGAAGAACGTGGTACGGACGTATTTGTTCTGGTTTTGGGTCCTAGGTCCAACGGAAACGTCAGACAATCCCGAAGGATAAGGGATAACGCGCACTGATGTCAAACGTAGATAATCCTTGAAAATTTCTTGAGATGTTCCGACAATGGTATGCTGATCCCAGTTGGGCACGTTCTGCAAAACAGCCAGTATGATGAGTCATCACCACCGGGGACCTGACAGAACCCAAAAAGCAAGAGCAGAACGCTCACCGGGTCCGCCTCCGGGTCATCCGCGTTCGCGAATGGCGTGGCCGAACGAGAGAGATTGACAAAAGGGTGAGCATTGCGTTGACTAGCCCGGAGAGACGACGCCTGACCACCACCACCATTCTGTTTCTGTTTCTCTAACTCGTGCTCGCGACGGAAACGCTCCGCACGCCTGTTGAGCGCCGCTCGATCACCCACATCCAGCGCGAGCGCAGCAGCAGCTTTGTTCGCCTGATTCTTTTTGGACTTCTTAGATTGACCTGCTGGGGAATCACTGTCGCGGGATAAGGTGAAAATGAGGAACGTAAAAAAAAAAGAGCTGCATACAGTTTGCGCTTCAGAGTGTGGTTACTCATTATGGGCATAGGCTTGGGCAGTAAACTGGCATGGAAGGGAGGCAGGAGCATGGTGAGTGTCGGAGGTAATGACCCGGACAAAGAGCACCTTTTCAGTTGCACACCAGCCCAGTCTGTCGTCCATAGTGTCTTGGAGCTGTAAGCATCAGAAATTACCTGGCGGAGTTCTGCCTGGGATTCCTCGCGGTTTCCGTCCGTCATCTGGCCTAAGCATGATGCGACCCATTCTCTGCGGAACTGTGAGGTGAAGCGGAAAGAAAAATGATGGTGCTTGACGAACTTGAGTTGTGGTGGCCATGATTCGGTAGACATTATAGCGATGAATGAAGTTAACAAGGCGGGGATGGGGAATCAAAGTCAAGGGTCAAGTGAGAATTGACGGCCCTGCTGGGGGGGAAGCGGAGCAGCCGTGGGAATTGTATACTAAAGTAAGCAGACGGCTCGGAGCTCGGGATTGAATAGACTGCAGCAAGTAGGCCAACTGCAGGTCGTCGATTCTAATAGCAATGGAAAGATTATGACACAGGAAATAGGTATCTAAGCCCTGCGTTCTCCTATTAACCACACATTTCCTCTCCTCAATGAGTCTTGCCCCCAGGCGGGTTGTAGACTAGGACAGACACATTTAGTCAGACCCAATCAGCTACCTGCGAGACATGGTTGGACTTACCGATCTTCCTGTTCTTGATCACACCCCACTTGAAGCGCTTCACATATATGCTTATGGCCGTCAACGTGGAGAAGAGGATGACGGCCTTGATGCCAATCTTCTTGCGTTCATCGTGCTCAGGCTCAGCCGCCCAGCTCAGGAAAGTAGTAACGTCCTTGGCCATCTGTGAGGTCGTCGCGGGAGTGCCTGCACAACACCGTTAGACAACGGGGAAATGAGAAACAACCGGGGGCACATGCCATCGTCGTATTCAACAAGGCCATCGAAGAGCACCCGTGGCATGGAGATGCCGCCGCCGGGGAAATACGGATTGTAGTTCATCCCTTCACGCACTTCGACACCAGCGGGAGGATCGACATAGCCGGTAAGGAGAGAGAATAAATAGTCCTGCAAAATGCAACACTGAGCGGGAAATCACTTCGGGGAAAAGTAATGCGCGCGAACAGCACCACCGTGGCGAGCCTTGATGATCAGACTGAGGTCGGGAGGAAGGGAGCCTTGGTTAGAGGCACGGGCAGCCTCCTCGTTGGGGTAAGGAGGGGGCATGTAATCCGAGAGCTTGCCCGGGCGTTGGAACATCTCGCCTTGGTCATTGGGGCCGTCGGTGTACTCGACCTCCTCCGCCAACGCCTTGACCTCATCCGCGGTGTGCGAGACACCGACCAGATTACGCCAGGCAATGCGGTCGAGCGAGTGGCACGCGGCGCAGACCTCCTTGTAGACGAGGTACCCTCTCCGGATGCTGTGACACGGCGTTCGGTGAGGGTCCGGAGCATTTCGGGATTAGACGAAAGGCGCGTTACCTCGCATGATCGAACGAGTCCAGCCAGCCCTTGTGCGGCCACGGGTACGCGGCTGGGTGGAGACCGACCTCTGCGGGAGAGGACGCGTGCACCTCGCCGATAAAAGGAAGGGTTCCGTACAGGTGGGTGTACCAGGCGATCGAACCAGTTGCAAGGAGCGTCGCGGAAACGAGGGTGGTTCGGGAGTACACCAGTGACTGAGGAATCATCAATTTGGGCATGTGCCGCGCATACTCGTGGGGTGGTACGAACCTGGAATGCGTTGGGAGACGCAGTGCCAGACGACGCGAACCTAACCTGCTGTGTGCCATGAACATGAACACAACCCAAGTCCGAAACGTGGCGACGGGCCCCAAAAATTTGTACCTACCGAGCTCAAACGCTTCGCAGCACGAAGAGGTGCAATGCGGGAGGCTGAAAATGCGCCGGTCTTGCTGAGAGCGGCGGCAGGCAGCCTCTGAAGCATTTTATAAATGCGAAGATATTCTTGAGAGAGAAAGGAAGGTGAAAGCTGCTCGTCACGCTTTGGTCACATTTGGCCCTCCCCTCGTCCTCCAATCAAGGCATGCCAATTTCCAGCCCTCGGCGACCTGGCACCTCGACGGCCAATTTTCAAAGAAAAAAGTTCGATATTGCGAAAAAGAAGAGTAATACGTCTCGATAATATCCTAACAAAATGCAGAGTGCATAGTGGACAAGCAAGGTCCCATATCCCACAGATTACGACAGATAACAGGAAATGGCGCATCAGAAGCGTCATAAAAAAGAGTATCACCAGTGAAAAAAAAGGTCATGTATCACTAGAGCATTTACAGAGGCTTTTATATCAAGAGCAACTACCCAGCAACGCAACACACTCGCTCTGATCAGAAAATACACGCCAAGCAAAGCTCTGTCAAGAGTGCGCCACATGTCAAAAGGGCACTTGATGAGAACGTAAAACTGCAGAGCCCCACTCACCTTCCGCACAACAACACAAAAACATGCCCGCCAAGCACGCCATCACACCGTCAGGGCGCTTCTGTTGCTGGTTCTGTTGACTATAAGGGAAAAGTGCAGTAGTTAGCACTCCGGTACCTGGAAAGGAGCTCTAGAACCTACACGTAGACCACTTGAGGCTGTGGCTGTGGTTGATAGCCAGGCTGACCAGCGTAGCCACCCTGGTAGGCCTGTTGAGGTTGTTGAGGGTAGTACCCACCCTGACTGGGAGGCGCGCCTGCGAGCAGACCCTCATCAATGACATTGTAGATAGAATAATCATGTAAGAAAAACTGCACCCGAAGGGGGATAATGTTGCTGCTGTGGTTGGCCGTGATGTTGCTGCTGAGGTTGGCCGTAATAATCTTTGCTGGACATGGTAAAAACGCGAGGGTGGAAAGAGAGATGGTAAAAACGAGGCGGAAAGAGCAAAAGCGGACTTATAATGTAAATGATCATTCTTCCCACCGCGCCTCGCCCAAGACAGCATGTTAGCGTATGTCACTGGCAGGCTGTGCTAGCGCTGGCAACAATTCATCATTCATTGTTCGTTACTATACCTCTCTTGTCCACTTTTGTACATTTTGGCGCTTGAGTACAATGCAGATGGGGTGCGCGCAGAGTGCACACATGTTGAGGAGAGTGTGGAATGCACGCGAGATGAGAGTGGAGTGGGACATGCACTGTTCTATCGGACGCTGCTTTATGTACCTGCGTGCACCTCCGCCTTACTTATATGGAACTGGATACGTCACTCCTATGGCTACTTGTATCTAGTCAACTGAGGTATCACAGTCGTATCACTCTATCAACGTATCAACATCTGAAATCAGTGCCAGGTTGCCGGGGCGACACAATGTCCTTCCAATACTGTGATAGCACTACTAAGAGTATAGATCAAAATCCGCTCATGTAACCCCCCATTTACATGTTGTAATACACAGCAAATCCCTCCGTTTATGGATTTGATATGCAAGTCTTTCATTTCATAGGTTTGCGTAGCAATCATGATGGGCATATATCCGACAAACTAGTTCATCATAGATAAGGATAATAACGCTGTGCGTCCTTGGTGCCCCCGCTCACATAAAAAAAAAAAAGCCGCGAGCCCTGTAAGTCTCCTCCGCAGACTTTCTCTCCTCCTGGCGGAGGTGTGTGTTCTGTGGTTATCGTGGACCGAAAATTGTGTGCCATCACGGTGTATGCCTTTGACAGCCTCATTCGAAAATGCTCGAATGTGTTCATGGCGCCTGACTTGTCAAACACCTAAGTCATTAGGATCGACTTCCTACCTTTCGATGATTACCCGAGGGCGTTATCCTTGATTCTAGTCAATATGGTGCATATGACCACCCTTTCAAACTTGATCTCCTAAACTGTGTAACCCCACACGTACCATGCGATCTCGTTGACGGGGGCCGCCCGCTTTGCTCTGAAAGGAAAGACCATCAGGATGCGCCTCAGTGAACAGGCGAGGTCTCATCTCCCACAGCATACCAGAGTTCTTGAAGAAAAGGTCATGTATCGTATCATCGGAGCATTTACAGAGTCCTTAATCTCAAGCGCAACTACCCGGCAACGCAACACGCTCGCCCTGGTCAGAAAAGACAACACGCGCAAAGCTCTGCCGAGGAGCGTGACGAATGTCGTAAGGGCACATGACGAGAACGTAAAACTGCAAGCGCCACTCACCTTCCGCACAACAGCACAAACACATACCGGCCAAGCACGCCATGCAACCGCCGCTGCCTTTGTCTTGTGGCGGGGGCTGCTGACTACACGGCAAAAAGTGCAGCGGTTAGTACTCCGGCACCTGGAAAGGTGCTTTAGAACCTACACGTAGACCGGTTGAGCCTGTGGGTGTGGTTGATAGCCAGGCTGACCACCGTAGCCACCCTGGTAGGCCTGTTGAGGTTGTTGAGGGTAGTAACCCCCCTGACCGGGTGGCGGACCTGCGAGCAGACCCCCATCATCGATGACGTTGCAGATATGAGAATTATGTGAGAGAAGCCGCACCCGCAGGAGGATAATATTGCTGCTGTTGTTGGCCGTAATAATCTTTGCTGGACATGGTAAAAACGTGAGGGTGGAAAGAAGGGGTGGTAAGACGGCTCGGAAGGAGCGAAAGCGGACTTATAAAGTAAAATCACTCCACACCTCGCCCCGAGCATGTGTGCTGCGGAGGCCCGAGGTTGCCGACGTCGCGTGCGTCGGGCTGTGCTGGCACTGGCAACGTTGATATCAACTGTTTCGTGTCTCTCCTGTCGATTTTTGTACATGATCACCATCCTGCGCCTGTCAAATGCGTAGTCAACCGACGTATCACAGTCCTATCACTATATCGAGACGTTCTCTTTCATCCTCTGTAATCCGTGCCCAGGTTTGCCGAGACTGGCGCAATGTTCCAATAATAGCGCCACAAGCGCTAGTTGATGTCGGTTCATGCAATCGATCAGCGATCAAGCCTCGCTGTGCTTCGTATCGTCGTGTCATATCGGAACAGAGCAAAATCCCCTCATGTGCCCCCCCAATTTTACATGTTACACAGCAAATCCCTACGTTTTGTGTATTTGATATGGTGCAAGACTTTCAGCTTCATACGTTTGCGTAGCAGTCATGATGGGCATATAAAGCCGGTTCATCATGGGTAATAACGCTGTGCATCCTTCCCTGGTCGTACCGCTCACCAAAAAAAAAGCCGCGTGCCCTGTGAGTCTCCTCCGCAGACCTTCTCTCCTCTTGGCGGAAGTGTGTTGTCCCGTGGTCATCGTAGACTGAAAATTGTGTGCCGTCGCGGTGCATGCGTTTGACAGATTGCTGTGGCCCTTGGCGGTTTTTCTCGGGTGTGTTCATCAAAGCGCCTGACATGTCAAACACCTAAGTCACTGAGATCAGCTGACTATCTTTCGGCGATTGCCCGAGGGCGTTATCCTTGATTCTGGTCAAAATGGTTCACATGACCACCTTGTCAAACTTGATCTCCATCTTAACTGGAAGCCCCACATCCACCGCGCGATATCCCTGACGGGGACCGCTCGTTTCGCTCTGAAAGACCGTCAGGATGCGCCTCGAGAGCCCCTCTGGTCCCTGGCTTTTTCTAGAATGATAGACATGGCGACATGGCGCTGCTCCAGGATACCTGCTGATCAATCTCACCTCCTGGCCCATTGATTCGCTTTTCAAATCACCCACCCTCACGTGTTGCGTTCACGGTGGCGCCAAAGTCTTCTTGAATGTTGAATGTACCCGGCGCTTAGTGTGAACGTCATTCGCTTCACACGGTCGATACTCCACAACTCTTTGAGTCGTGATATCTTATTGTTACAACAGTTCACCGCGTGGAATGGGTGCCCTTGAGACCCTGCCGGGCCAAATAACACAAGATAGAAATGGAGCGATCGTCGACTGCCCCAAACCCGGCGCTTCTCTAAGAGCACCGAGAGGTGCACACAAGCTTCCGTTCGTGGGACGCAAGTGAGTTACGATTGGAACTTTAATGCCTTTTTGTCTCTACGCGGACTTGGCGGTCGTTCCCACCGCTCCTGAAGAGGTGTCCCATATGACACTGTGTGTAATCTCACCTTAGGTCCTGCCGTGCGACCGTTTGGGTTGACACATGGTACACTCTCGGACCTGAAACCAGGGAAGACGCCAAGAGTCGATTTGGTTTCGTCTGTCCTTTTTTTTCCGACCACGTTTTGAGGCCGCCTCCTGTCTGAGATAAACGGAGAACTAGAAAAAGCGACAAATGGACCTACAGAACAGTAGCAGGTGTCAACGCCGGAGTATCTGTATCCCACCCAATGTCATACTACCTCCAGACAGATACCAGCATGTGCTGTACTGTATGGTTGTTGGTCCGCTCCTGTGGAAGCGCTCAGCCGGGAACAGTTCATTGCTTCGTCGTCTTTTTTTCCTCTAGGGGTTGCGTTCGGAAGTGTGATTTATATCCGTCTGGAATGCGTCCGAGGTTGTATTGAATTGATTTGGTGCCAGAACGGCAACGCGGCGGGGGCCCTAAATCCTGGGACATACCGAAGGATGCTAGCGCACCATCCATCCCGCCACATGCCCTGTGTAACGGCTACTACTGAACGTTCTGAACCCCCATACACGTGTTCCTGTAGATCGCAGTTGGCATCTGGGTAAAAAGAAAACAGTGAACTTCTTTTACCTCGTCGTGGTTGGTGGCCGCTGTCAATTAAGAAGTGAATCAACTGATCCGTGACGCAGAACCCAGAAACAATTTTTGTTTGACTTTGACGGATCGACCAAGGCTGTGTCTCGGTGTTTACCCCTTTAACAGTGCCCACGTTTCAGGCTCACGCTAGAAGGTCCAACGGCGCATCACGCGTGGTGTTCTGTAGCACTTTTTTTTTTCTCTCCCTATTTCCGTTACGCTCATATTGCATTCTAAATTTACCAAAGTTTACCAGAATCAGAATCACGGATTCCCCCGTTCCTCTGGCCTTCGAGACTGGGTACGATCCGCAGTGAACACAACGGTACAGACTGTAAACCTACGTTGACACAGTGCGGAGTCCGAGTCTCCGCTGTGTAAAACTGATGACGGTGAATTAAATTCGAGTTAACGTCACCAATGGCGAGCGAATTTCACGAGGTGGCCGGGACTCGGTACATACGCGCGGCCGGCAAGCGTTCATCTTTATTCCAACGGTTAGGTGGGTCCGACCTTCTAAATTAAGCATGTGTCTCCACCAAGCCAGTTACTTTGCACCCCTACTCGTACCGCTTGGCGAATCTCCCCGTCTATCATAGTGATGAGCATGAGCCTAGCAAATATAAAAAGAGAAAAAAACGTTCGAAAGCAGCAAGCAAGGACAAACAAAAAAAAAGGACTATGATACATTCATTCCGCGGATGAGTGGTAAAGAGGGGGGAAAAGCGTGAGTGATTCCGGGCGCGCGGTTTAGTTAATTACTGCAACTTGTGGTTTGCACGAGAATGTCGCGAGGCATGGGCGGATGCGGCGGATCGATCACATTCTGCCAATAAAAGCCAAAAAAAAAAGGGGGACCAGAGATGAGCCGCGCAGTTTGGGGGGGTAGATGAGAAAAATGAAACTTAGAAAGAGCCATCGCTGCGAAAGCGCGACGACCGAGAGGCAAACGCATACATTCGAGCACCTTGTTGCAAAAAAAACTCCGTCAACGGCGTTTGGGCTGTGGGACTCCCGCCATCAGCAGGGCAAGCGTGGGTGCAGGGCGTCAGCGCGGCTTACACGGGGCGACATACATGTGGCGCGGCCGCACGTCGAACGGTCGCGTGCGTGTCTGCGCCAAGACAGAGCCGCTCTCGCCGACACGAACCATACCTGATGCGTCAACTCTTTCATGTCGCAGCTCCAAATCAGATGATCGGCACACCAAAGCCAAGCGTCCACAACGTGCGTACCTTGACAGGCGCATAAGCGTCAACTGGAGCACGTACCGACCCTGCAGCCCCACGCTGACGTCTGGGAAGAGAAAGTACACCCCGGGGCGGCCTTGGAGGTTACGCAGATAATGTGGGGAGGAGACGATGTTGCCGTAGAGAAGTCGCGGCGGGGGGAATCGCGTATTCGATGGGGAGACGGGGTCCAAGGCTGTCAACCCGTCGGCGGAGTGCAAAGAAAGGTGACATATCAAGTATGGGTGTTCTGAATCCCTGCGTGGCACTACCGGTGAGCTACTATGGATAAATGATGCGGCCGTTCGCAGCTTACGACTCGATGACGTTACCCCTGCTATCGCGAATGATGAGTTGAGCCACTAGAGGTGGCGCTAGCGGCAGACGAGACAGAACCGCGGAGCCGAACTCTGCGGACACTTCGGGCTGTTGTATAATCTCTAAATGGTATGTCCTACTGCGATCGGTGAGAAGGACCAAGACAATAAGAAAAACAAAAGGTAGACGATATCACACCTTGTCTCGTCTTCAGGAGAAATCACTCCGGGACTGCCAGGAAGGTACCCGCTTGCTGATGACGGAAGCAAGGACGCGACTTGCGCCTCTGGCAGGCGGGTGGGTGTGTGGGGAGGGCCCCAGCCTCCTGAGCCCGCAGATGGGCGCGCATAATAAGGAGGTCCACCCGACCGTGAGGAAGATGGCCGGTCGCTGGTAGTTCGCGCAGGGGGGGGAGTCGGTATCCAACTGAGCTCCTCTGCAATTCGGGCATTCCGCGGAGGCATCGGTGCTTCCTTCGCGTCGTGCGAGATGCGACCCCGGGGATCACATCTTAAATGAGCCCCGGAAGCTTGTAGCATGGCCGAGCAAAGGTTGACACTGAAAGCCATCTGGAGCACGAGAGCGTAAATCTGGTGGGGTTGAAAGAGCGCCTACACGCCAGGTCAGCAAAACCGTAGATCCCATTCCTGTCGCGCACCGCGGGGGGAGAGGTAATGGTAGGGATGCGACTCAACGAGCAAAGAGAGTACACCGGAGCGTTCGTCCGCGAGTTTGCAAAGACGACTCTGTTCGGATGACGGACGCGCCCAGTCGTGGAGACATCGTTTCGTGTCGAGGGAGAAACGCGCAAGAGTTGGACCTGGGATGGGCGGCGTCGGTGGTGGGAGGGACAGATTCGTATGATGATGATAGACAGCCATAAGAAGGTCGACCGCCGGAGTGGACACGAGGTACGACTAGGGGTGACCAGGTAAGGTCTGGGTAAGGACAACAAACGAACGAGTTCATATACTTGTAGAAAGGCACGGTTCGGGTCACTGACTGGCCACCCATTATCCAGATTCTGAGGCCAAGGACCGGCACCTAATCTGGCCGTATTGGTGGTTCATGTGGAAGAAGCCGTTTCCCCCTCCCTTCATATTACTGTTTCGTAGCGCACAGCTGTCTTCTTTTGCCGTCCTGACGGGATCTCCCAACTCATTAGCTAACACCCCGGGTTCACCAAATTTCTCCCTTCTCCCGGCGATCGCAACAACACATAGTCTACATGTAGATTAACAAAAGTGGGGATTGCGGTTGCAAAGATGGACGGAAGCATCTATGTATTACTACGGGTCATAATCTATAACTCAGACGCGTGTCTTTACCCAACTCCAAATTCCCGCAGATGCAGAGACAATAGTGGCCGCTGCCAACGCAGGCTTCACACCAGCTGGAAAGGAAGAAGTGAGACGCTGAGGGTCATGAGCTGGCGACAGGTGGGAAAAGCGCTCACCGGTGGACTTGAATAGAGCGCCCGTGAGAGCACCGGCTGCCATGCTTCCAAAGGTGTCATGTTTGCCCCGAACTGCATCGATGGTGGAATTAATTCCATTGTATCCCAAAGCTGCAGGAGCGAGCGTCTGAGTGGAGAACAAAAAGAAATGTTATGGGGGTGGGTAGATCATACCTAAGACCCCGGCTGAATTACCCAAGAATGTCCCCCTTCGCGTGACGGAGTTAAGGATGCTGTTGATTCGTAGCCGCGTATTCGAGACTGCCAGCGGTCTGCCCGCACCCTCCCGGAAGCCCCACGCACCACCGAGGGCCAGGCCTGGTAAGAGGTTCAGGGCATGTGGTCAGCACAAAAGACAATAAGATGGCCGATAAGGTGAAATTTGGACAAGTCCGGTTGGGACGCGAAAAGAATTGTGGAAGGCAGTATTGATCGCGAGAAGCATAGGATGACATACCACCAAGATACATGGTACCTGTGCCGTAGCAGAGGTCGTCACTCCAGCCCCTCGAGGGAATGGCAGTGCCTGAACCGGGTAGGTCGTTTGTCTTGTCATCATCTAACACTAGGTAATCGAGCTGCTCTCCTAAGCTCGCCATGGGATGGAGCTTGGCAGGGTCGTAAGAACCGGAGAGTAAGTCCGACGCTGTGGGTGTTTCGGGGAGGGGTTCTGAGCTATGGGACGAGAAGTGAACATTTTTGAGGAGGTCGGACGGGTCTTGGGCCTGGGAAGTGCTTGAGGGGTACGATTGAGAAGACATTGTAAGGGGAGTACGGCTCTTAAAGGGTTAGAAAAGTTAGTGGTGGCCCACCGCCGTTGATGTCGGGGGCGAGAGTGAGTGAGAGCACTGCAGTGGCTGGAGACGGAGAGTGAGCAGACCCGTTGAGGAGCAAAAATTCAAGCGGCGTGACGATCGCGGCCCGCACCCTGGTGATAGGCTCGGCGCGGTTGAAAGGTAATGTGGGCGCGATTCACGACTCGATTTTGTTTTTCTCTGGAGGTACGCGCTCACTCTTCTCAAAAAAACCAAAGACAAAAGACAATAAGCTTTCTTTCAGCCGCATGTCGCTCTCCGTTTCTCGTGCTCTTCAAAATTTCGGGTTCCCGCGAGGTCTCGCACCGCGCTTACAGCGTGGCCCCTTTGCGCTCCAGTCAAGGCACTGGCACCACTATGTCCCAACCCGCACAATGCCTTCGAGTTCGGCCCGTTATCGCCCAGCACCACCGTCACTGGGACCCATCCACGCTAAACGTAGGCACCATCATCCTCACCTTGCGTCCTGCCCTTTCGGCGCCATCAATTTCACATCTTACTTTGTCCTAATTGTTTTTCTTCATATAGGTTGGGCAGCCTCTACGACACCTCACTCGACAGCTTCGGATCCCGCCGAAGAAGAAGCTCTCCTTTGCCTGGAACAAGGTACCCAGAAACTCGAAGAAGGCGACGTGGAAGGCGCGAAATTTTTGTATCAACGCAGCGTAGACATCAAACGTAACGCCAGCTCCCTCTTTAATCTGGGTGTTACACACTACCATCTCAGTTCGTACTCCTTCCGAATCCGATGGCCGCTGTTCGAAACTCAACTCCATGAAAAGAGGAGTTTGACGAAGCTATCCATTCTTGGACAGCTGCCATTGAGCTCCAACCATCTAGCGCAGATGCACATACCAGTTCGCCTCGTTTCACTCCCTGTTCCGAACCATCTTTGCTCACACATCTCCTTTTGTGTTCAGACCTAGCGAGCGCGTACTTGAATCACCCTCAATCACGGCCCGATCTCGCCCTCCAACACCTCCAGCGAGTGTTTTATTTCCCTCCCCTGCAACCACAATTTATCTCATAACCGTTCGTGTTTCAGGGTTGCAGCCAAGCTTGCGCCCGATGATCCTGAGATTGCGTTTAATCTTGCTTCAGTCTTGGAAGCCTGTTGGTGTTTCTCTTGCTTGGTTTGGCCTATGACTCACACGTCAGACAGTTGGGCGTCTTCCACAGGCTTTGGAGCATTATAAGCGCAGCAAGCGGTATGGTGTTGACCGAGCTGCCGTCCACATTAAAGATGTAAGTTTACCTGTTCCTATTCCCGCCACTTTCATCCACATGACCACATGATATCACCTTCTAGATTTCTGCAAAGATAGGAAAGCAATCTGAGGGGACAAACGGAACATCTAGGGGACCTTCGACTGCCTGAGAACATCATACATGCGGTTCTCAGAGGACTGTCACAGGGGGGAATGCTCAGGGACTTCCTTAATCGATGATGGGAGATCCCTTTATTGTTCTACAACACTTCCAAGGAGGGACGAGGGGTCCGCAGGCGTTGGCACGTCATAACGCCGACACTTCATAAATGTATTGGCACTCTAGACAGCAAAGCGCCCGACCTGCTCTCAGGTATGGCCCACGTGAAATACCAAGAATGGCAAAGTTATGAACGCATTGCCCGAATCAATGGGTAGGCGGAATCTGTGCGGTATCCGCACTGCGCCAAACACATCGTATAGACCACCGCCCATCCTGTATATGTTCGAATTGAGATCTCCATGTGCCTCGCCATTCATCCCATGCAGGTCCCCCAAAGAACTACGGAACCTAACCGGACCCGCTCCTATTTCCCAGGGAAAACCTCCCCAAGCCCTGTTATGACCGCGACCACGGCCTCTCCCACGTGAATACCTGCCGCTACCATCCCTCTGGTTCCAGTGAGGCTGTGTTGTGCCCTGGTTTCGGGGCATCTTGCAGACGCTGAAGGATGGCGAGTACGTCTTGCTTGGCATATCCCGCGGGGGGTTGCTCTTCCTGGGTCAGGGTAATGAGCTTGTCGTAACCCTCAGCAGGGTGGGGCGTCTCCATGGTGGACGCAAAGCGCGAGAGGATCTGTATCCCATGATTGGCGTCCGTTATTGTCGGGTGGTTTCTCCCTGGAACCGACCGAGATAATCGATATATGAGAGAGGCCCCCGCAGAAGCCTGCAAAAAAGAAGCCATGAACTTACTGTTCGACAGCCGCGCCGCACAAACCTAGGATGCATTTGCGGGGGGGTGTGGAGCATGGGTGGCACCAAGCGTGAGTGAATTCCAATCAACGGTGGACAGCAAGCTGTCCGCGGGGTTTCTTTACAACTCACATCGTACGGCGTATCGAAGACAATTACCCAGACGGGTGTTCCTGGAAATTCATGGGCGATGCCTATCCAATGAGATCTCTGACTGGGACGGACGTTCCATGAGCATGGTGGAGCAGGAGAGGATTTTTTCTTCGATACTATACAGTACCCAACTCACGTGGAATCGAGGTTTGTTCTATCTATGCAGGCGGAAAAGCCTTCCCTGAGACATGATCGGCTGGCTTCCTCGACGCTGCGACGATTACCAAGCTCATCTTGGTTGCACCTCCTGATCTGCGGGACATATTCCTGAAGGGCTTCTGCGAACGTAGACTGACGGGGGATTGTCACGTCGTGTCATTCAGGAGTTCTTTGTGTACAAAGGAAGCGGAGTGTGGATTGTCGCATCGCGAAAGACACGACGACGGACGACTCGGAAAAGTGGCGGACACGCACCTTGCCTGCGCCGATGAGACCGACGAGTACGATGACCACACGTTCGGCACGGTGCTCGATGGGATCGAGGTTACCGTACATTGTCTTTGTACAAGCCCGACTCGGCTAAGCCGCAACGCGTGCATTCAAAAGCTAACGACAACGCGGCCACGTGGCTCTGCCGATATAGTATGCTCAAACACTTCCCTTTTCGAACCTGCCGTCGGAGTCGAGCGGTTTCGCACTTCACTTGAACCTCCCCCTTCTGTGACACAAAAGACAGCCTTATCGTGGCCATGCTGCGAAAAAAAATGGCAGCCTGGTGGGAAACGGGCTGTTGGAACCGTCCGATCGAAACCAAGAATGTAATTACGGGAGGGGATAATTCACGATCGACCCACTTCCTCGCAAAGGAAAGGATCTAATTGCAACCCAACGGATCGATTGTACTGCCCTATCCCAAATGGTGCGCCGTTCGCCCTCATGCACACAAGCAACAACACGACTGCGACTCAGCTCGACCCACCCAACACTCTCGTTTCTATGGAGGAAAAATAATTCGAAACGGGCAACCGCGCTTCACCGAGTACGTGATATAGATAGTCCGGCCCCCCTCTCTGGCGATAAAAATGTAAGGGCACGCAATCCGAGAGAAGCAGGACCCCACCCCTTCAAAAGCGGTAGACACAAAGGGTTTAGGTCGCGCCAAGTTTCTGAGGATCCGTTCTGATTTCACCTTGCTTGTCATGATGGGTAAAATTTGACGTGCTGGAGCCGTGCGGCGCTCCCTGAAAACAAAAAGACTTGCACGTGTTGCGCGGTCTGGCGAGCAAGAAAAGGGCTTCGTTGGGAGAATCATGACCAATCCTTTGTATCCATCAGGTCGGATCAAGGGGCAAACGCCGTCGTCATTAGAGGTGCAAGAGAGTAGGAAGATGCCGACAGGTGACCATGACCATTTGATCCACGAAAACAAAAAGGACGTCCAAGAACCGCCTATTGAGGCGAAGAAGCGACGACCTTCCAGCTCATGGGGTATCCCCGCGGGTATATCCTTGCCTTTCCACAGGGTAACAACATTCCGAAGGACGCTCTGATTGTGGATGCACAACAGAAAAGAATTCATACACATGATCTATTGAGCTTTCGGCACGGGTAGCGTCAACGTCCGGATAAAACATTTCTCACGGATCTGACTCACCTAGAACGAGAAACCTCAAAAGTACAGGGGGAAAGGACAGACAATTATGCACGCGGCGAGTCACCGCCCCCTTTCTCTTCCTGCTCCTCGACAGAGCGATCGGGATTAAGTTCTGCTGCCACGGTCATGAACCTGGTGATTGCACACGATGAGCCCTCTAACAATGCTAGCCCTATTTTGGGTCGTTGTGGATTGGCTCACTGTGCGCTGTGAATGCCAGCAAGCGTCCTCATCGCGTCCAAGTCAAGCTGCAGTTGCTCGAAGAGGCTCGCAGTCTGGCCCATGGCGCGCGAGAGGCGTGTCAGACTCTTAGACAAATGAGCGTAATTCCTGTCTTTGGCCTGTGACGCGCTTTTTGTGTGTGGATGGCCGTTCATTTTTGGTGAAGTTAACGCTAGACGCGCGAGACTCGGACACGCCGTGCGCTGCTTATTGAGGTAGCAACTCACGTGATGATGGTTATTCCTTCCTCTCAGGGAACACCGAACTCGCGCCTGTCAACTAAGCTCATTTTGCGCTGCGAATAATCCCTGAAGTGGTCCGGAGATCATAGCACTGACGGAGAAAGTGGGTCAGATCCCAACGTGTCAATCCAGATGGGACCTTAGAAACGGTCATCATGCATGATAACTCAACTCATCAGGAGACGCCGCGAATTTATTTCCCTTCAAATAACCTACGAAACAGGTAACAGACCACCCCTTTTTACACTGCATCAGTCATTACAGGATAAGGATCAAGATAAACAGAAGTATGAAACCATGGTAGAGTGACAAAGAGGTCGTGGGTGGAATACAATATTTGGACATCATCGTAAGGGGGGGTAGGGGTTCCTATGACACATCAAAGACACAAGGATGAGAGCGATGGAAGTTTCAGATCATTCGCGAGTTCAGAATAACGGTAACTTAGAGAGGAACAAATGTGGGGGGGAGGGGGAGGAAGCGATATAAATACGAAGTGTGACACAAGTCTCGAACATGAATGCAGGAAATGGACGCAAAGGCTGTGGAAAAAAGGGGAGAAGATGATGGTACTGGAGCGATGCGGTAACGCAAAAAAGAATCAGTACCAGACCGAATGTGAATGTTGAATTGACGGCGCGACTAGAGGTTCAGAGGAGGAACCGAGCCACCACTGAAAACACCAGTGCGCTGCATGCTACCCGACACCCGCCCCTTCGAATTCGGGTGGTGACCGTGGGTATGATGATGTTGAACATGGCGTCGACCTATCGAGGTACCCATCAAGGTTTTCCGCTTGAGCATTTTATCTCTGCGCGACTCCTTATCCTTGCGTGATTTGGAGTGCATTGGGCCATGGCTGCTTTGACTCGTCGAATGCGCTGTTGGGGTGTGGTCTCCGTCACGGTCGTGAACCGGTAGAATAACAGGAGAGATGTCCATATCTACTCGACTTCGAGAGCCTCTCCTCTTTGCCTTGCCTTTCTTTGATGGAGGACCAGAGGGCTTGTTATGGCTCTTATCTGATGACCACACACCGTTGAATGGGCTGTTGCGAATGACACCACCGTATGGGAGTTCGCCTGGTCCATCGCTCAAAGGACCGTGTTCTCGCGTACGCCGGAAAGTACCCATAGGGATTCGGTCCCAGCGACTGAGACTCTGAAGATGGCGCTCCCCGACATCGGCTGCGCAAACTTCAGGATCGCGGATACTATCATACAGTTGCCCAAGGGTAGTAGACGCATCGACTGGATCAGAGTCGAGGATAGAGGTGTCGAGAACGTCATCTAAGCGGATGGGCTCGGCATGAGGTAGGTCAAGCGAAGTTACAAATGCTGGTTCGTCGAAGCTCGGCAGTCCAAAAGGTGTGGATGGTGAGGCAAAGGACGCGTGAGACAGGGAAAGAGACCTGTCGCGGCTCTGTGCAGGATTAGCATTAGTAGCATAGTAGGAGCTCGTGATCTGAAACGCACTCGGGCTGAAACGGATTGGGAGGTACGACGCCGACGGTTCCTTTGGAAAGGACTAGGAACAGCATCGCGAGATCCATCGATAACTGCATGGCGAATTGAAACAGTCTGCGAAGCCTCAAACACACCCATGAGCGGAAATCGTGGCGTTCCTCGATCAGATAAGGCGCTGAGAACGATACTACTGATCTCGCTCATAGGAGGTTCTGGAGCATCATCTCCCTCGTCCCCGAATTCATGACCAGCAAGGATGTCCGAAGGCCGTGGAGACTGACTAGAGAGAACATCCTGAACATGGGGTCCGGGGCTCATTGTGGAGAGGGGATTAATGGAGAAAAGTGGAGTCAGTGGTGGACGGAAAATACGCATCGCGCGAGCCGTAGGCAAGCCATGTTCATCGACGAGCTCCTCTTCTGTTGTATTCCCGTCATTGCTCTCCACTTCTTCCAGGCCATCGGTTTCATCTTCACTGTCGCCCATGTCACCTTCACTTCCGGACATGCGAATGTCCGAACCAGAGTTGGATTCGGATGTTGTACCAGTCTCGATTAGGAGCTGAGCGGCGTTGGCTTCGAAATCCCAGTCAAGATGTCCTTGGCCATCTTGAAGTCCATTAGTGAAGATCACCGAGCCGTCCCATCCCTCCGTAATCTCAAAGATACCCTGTGCAAGGGTAGGCGATCCAATGTCAATGGAGTCGTCTTCCTCTGTCGCTGCCGCCTCATGGCCGGGAACGGTGGATATATCCGGGCCGGAATCCGAGTCGCTTAGGCCAGCAAAAAACAGGTCAGCATCAAAGCTCGACTCTTCATCATTGGACCAGCCCGTCGCGATACCAACGTACGATCCCTTGGCAGGCTCGGTACCATCGTCATCGTCATCGTCACCATCGTTGCCTTCGGCCTCTTCGACTCCCTCTTCAGCTTCGTCATCGGTTTCATCACTGTCAACGTCCATCCCTTCATCGCTGGGACCGACACTCTTTTTTCGAGAAGGAATCTCCCAATTGTTTCGGTGTTCTTTTCTCTTCATCATACCATCGCCAAGCAACTCGCGCTTGATCCGCGCTCTGTCATTGGCGCGAGTGCGCTGTTCCTCGGTTGTTCGAATAAAGTTTTCTTCTTCTTCCGCAATAGACGAATCAGAAAAGTCGTCCGTGAGCTCGGATTCTTCAGAGCTAGAGCTGGAGCCCGCAGAACTCTCATCATTTGCAGAGGAGAATTCGTCAGCAGAGACAAATGTGGGGAAACTCTGCTTTCGGATGCATCGGCCATGAGCTTTCACGGAATTGCCGGCGCTTGTGTCGTGACTCCTGCGCGAGGCAGGATCGGCACCGCTTCGGGTATGGTTATCAGCGTCGCTAACTATCATGTGGCGTTTTAATGACTCTTCGGTCGTGTCTTTGGCCGAAGATGGGGGCTTTGGGACCCTTCTGTCCTTCACTTTTGGGATAGTACCTGGGTGACTCGTCGTGCGGCTTCCAATCTTTTTGGGGCGTGCAATGCGCTTGGTTCGACTGTGTGCATCTGCGCTTTTGTTTTGTTTTTTGGACGGAGCTGAGTGATCTTCTGAGGTAGGGAGACGAGTTCTTGAGAGAAGAGTAGAAGGAATGGTAAGTTTTATTTTCAGCGGTGTCGCGACAGTAGTGTGTGTGTGGAGAGACGGCGAAGGAAGGGCCTGAGGTAAGGTTTGAATGTGGGTCTGACGACTGCTGGATGGAAGGGGAGTAGGGATCGGAGGGGAGGCTTTGTTGTTGCACGTGCAGTCGCCTTCGCATATAGGGCAAATATCGTCGTCGTCTTCGTCTAGTTGGTGTACAGATGAGACTATACCCGAGGTATGGGTGTGAGGAGGCGACATTGCGGAAGTCTGATTGTTTTGACGAACTGAAGAGTGGGGTGAGAAGAGATGCGACGGTAAGAGTATCAGTGCAAGAGAACAGGACGGGCAAGCGATTATCGATCAAACATGAAAACGAGGGGTGGGGGGGTAAGAGAGGAAAACTGTGAGGTAATGGCATAAAAAAAAACAAATTAACTTCGCCTCGAGGAGGTCACGAATGTTTGTTTGATTGGACGAGGCAAAGCCGCCGAAACGGGGGATCGAAGCGCGGCGAAGGGAAGGTTGTACGCACTATATGATGTACTTTTGGCCATGTTCTGCAACGAATGGACATGGGTAAGTCTGAAAAAGGTCCAGATTAAAAGAGTAGAAAAGTATAGGAAAAGATTAAGGCCCTGTGGGCGTTGGAAGAAAGAGAGAAGAAGACTTGCGCCCTTGCCAAACTCGGTCAATTCGTATTCCGCCGCAATCAATTTATTGGTATTGGCACGTGGCTTCCGATTAATTAACCATAACCCCCCCCCATCCACTCTCAACTCGGTCTTGCTCATCGTCATGCCTTCTCAACGTCCGTTCATTTTCACTCCTTTCTCTCACTATATCCAACGATTGACGCCATTTCTATCTAGGTTTGTCTCTAGCGCAACAAATAGCAGAGTTAGATGAGCCTACTCCGGTAGGTAAGTCCCTCAACTTATCATCGTCCGTTCCATACTCACTGTTCTCTGGTCAGACCTTGATCCCGAAGATGAACAGCGCGGATCACCCGATGCACGAGGCGATGCAGTAGAAGCTCGAGAACACTACATCGAAGCAGGGTGGGTACATCTCTTCATTCCTGTCCTGCAAGAGCTGAGAGATTTTTCCAGGCCTTCAACGCTTCGTCCCCATCTTGACAGCGCCATAGATCCAAAGTATGTTGGAAACAAGATCTCAAGGAAACAGTTAGAAGAGGACGGTGCTCTCGGGGCCACATCTGCAGATTCGCCCGAACAGGACTCCATCGCGTTTCAATCTCCCTCAAGTGAAGGTAGCTCCAGTGAAGATGACGAAGAAGAGGCTTTGTCACCAGGCAAGGAGGAGATTGCCAGCGAAGATGAACAGTCAACTCGGCGACACAATCAGGGCATCCAAGAGACCCCAAGTCATGAGAAGGACCTTTCCTCGACAGTACGAAAACGACGCGACGAAGACAGAAAAAAAGGTAAAGCTGTGACCAAGCAATTGGTGAGTCGTTTAGTCGGTTGGTGAGCGTGCCCAACTTACAGGCCTCATTTATGCACGATTAGAAACTTTGGGACAGTTTGCTGGATACCCGGATACGTTTACAAAAGTCTCTCATAGCGTCAAATCGACTCCCTTCTGTGAGTTTTGCAAACCCTTTATTCTGCTTATTGACACTCCGATCATGCTGCTTATTTTTTTTCCCTTGCGAAGCCCACCGAAATGTCCGAATTTACATCTCACCCCCATTGCCTTGAGGCGTGTCACGCGATGCTAGCCGAAACTCTGGCACTCGTGGAAGACTTGTCAGCCTTGCGTGAGGTGTGTCCCTCCTCTGTCATCCGTCATTTCGGGGGCCTATTTATTACGTTTTGGACCACAGGGGCTTATGAAGGGAGACAAGGAAGTTCGATGGCAGCCCCGAAAACGGCGTCGTGTGCAAGATGGTAGTGAGCAGGAACGGCGTTATACTCCGCCAGAAATCGATAATGTCGATCAAGATTGGGGTGCCCTAATCAGGGAAGCGAGTGAAGATGCAGCGGGGCTGGAGCAAGCGTGAGCTTTTCTTTTGGCTTTCTGGGCCCTCCACCTAGAACCACGGGTGCTTCGTTGCGCCCGAGGGATGCGGAACGCCGTCAGGCTGTACCAGTTCTCACATGCTCCCCCTGTGGCCGGATCGTCTTCATATTGTTCATTTAGCTCACACGATCGCCCAGATATCACGCACATCTCACCCGTACGTTGGAAAAATGGTCCGCAAAAGTCACTGCAGTCGCGCCGTCTGCTCTGCTTCCTGCCTCCCATAAACGATTCTCTCTGGTGGGGAGTACAAAGGAAGCGGTGAAAAGTGTTGGTACACAGATCGAGGATATGCTCCAGGGCGAATGGCCAGCACTTCTATCCCGCACGCGATTACAAAGGTGCAGTGGTCCCCGTGTGACCAGGGAGGTGGAGGGAGGAGACAATGAAATTGAAGAGGATGAGGAAATATTCGACGACACTGATTTCTATCAGCAACTCTTGCGCGACGTGATTGACTCTAAGGGAAGAGGTTCTGGGCAACTGACGGACTGGACCACAAGCCAGAAGCAAAAGAAGTCGAAAAAGGTCGTCGATACCAGAGCCAGCAAAGGACGGAAACTTAGGTTAGTCGTGCTCTCTAACAGACGCAATCTGATGGACTGGCGGCACGCGACAGGTACGAAGTTCACGAAAAGATACAAAATTTCATGGTCCCAGTTCCCCTCGGCCCAGGGGTGTGGCATGAAGCGCAGATCGACGAATTATTTGCGTCGTTGCTTGGAAAGGGATATAAAATGACAGAGGATGACATGGAGGAATTAAGCCCGTCTAGCAAATCGGTGCTCTCGATAGATAGGGATACTCTAAGAGGGTTTAGAGTATTCGGTTAGGTTCACCGGAATTTGTCAGCCAGCCATAGAATCGAGCCCGTTGTCTCTCTCGTCTGCGTCTATAACCAGTAGAGTAGCTCCACTAGCCAATGCTTACTTGGCTGGCCATATTGCCGTCATTGCCACCATTCGTTTCCTAAACTGCACGTCCTCACTCCCACCCCAAATTACAACTAGGCTATTGCAGGACACCAACTCTGTTGGCGTTGACTCGACTCGCGATGGAACCTTTTGAAGACGAGAACCCTTTCTCGACAGCCGACCCGCCACTCTCCTCCGCCTCCTCCAACTCTCACGTCGACGTCTCCGCCCCTTCATCTCCTCCAAACCGCACCGTCACGTTACCTTCTTCCCCTCCGCGCATTGCGATTCAAACGCCATCGCTACGAACTGGTTTTCCTTCGCAAGGTTCTGGGCATAGCCCTCGTCCCCCGTCATCCAAGAACGACTTTTGCTGTGCCCGAGACCAGTGGTTACACTCGGGAGAAGATGCTGAGATTTTGGCGAGTGCTTCTTACCCCTTCCTTCTGTGGCTAATAGGTTAACGTCGATTCCATGGACATGCACGCACGCGCAGATCACCGATGCGCTAAAGACCAGCGAGAATTCGACTTCGCCGTATATCACCTATGTCATCCGTTCGGGTGTAAGTTCACGGCACAAAATTCTGGGTAAAATGTTGACCGTTCGCCCACAGACTGCGGAGGCCCACCATCGTTACTCGGAATTCGAATCCCTACGCTTGAACTTGACAAAGCTTTACCCGACTTTGATCATTCCCCCCATCCCGTCGAAGCAGACAATTGGTGACTATGCTATCAAGCAGGCCAAAGCTCGTGAGGACTCGGCGATGATAGCACGTCGCAAGCGCATGCTGCAGACGTTCCTCAACAGAATTGCACGGCATCCCATCCTCTCGAACGAACATGTGTTTCATCGATTCCTCCAGGGAGAGGTGTCCTGGGTGTGTATTCATCGTTGTAACAAGATTGGGGTTTGGCCTTACAGTTTGCTGGCATAGACGGAGGTTCTGCATTCGCCTCCTATCTCCCAGCTCCCGAAAAACTCTCTCAAGGCCCCTGCACACAATCCGACCGATCCCAACGCGTCACCTGCTTACGAGGCACTGCCGAATCCATCTCCAACTCACCCTTTACGTCGTCCGGATCAACGTTTCTTGGACTCGGAGGTGTTCACCAACAAATTTGCTTCTCATGTCAGCGGCCCAATGGAGAAGGTGACACGTAGAACCATGAAGCGGTGGTCAGGTCAGTTCTACTTTTTGGTTTCGAGCCAGCGTTTGAGTTCTATATTTCATTCCCACCTTTCTCTCCTGTTCTTGTCCCTCTCACGCTGTAGCCACTCAACCACCTCCCTCTCCGTGATAGATTATTCGCAAGATCACATGGAACTTGGCGCTGTATGGAATGGCTTTAGCTTGAATGAGAGCGGCGAGCTTGCTGCAGCCATCGAGAAGACTGGCCAGGCAATTGACGCCACTTATATGACTACAACGCGACTCGTAAGTCCCTAGATACGCGTCAGTGACGATATAGCACTAATCGGTACAACTCCGTATAGCTACAGGACCTCGAGCAAAACTGGCAAGAACCCCTTCACGAATATTCCCAGTTTGCGTCAATTATCAAGAAATTACTCGCATATCGCCACCAGAAGCATGTCCAACTGGAGATGACCCAGGATGCTCTGGAATCACGCCGTGAGTCGCTCGATGAGCTTGAAAAGAGCGAACGAGAAGCAAAGAGACTCGAGGAAGCTCTTGAACGTGGCCGTGCGCGTTCTCTCGCAGCACCAGCATCTGCCCCGGCATCTATTAGCACCAGCCCAACCTCTCCTGTTCCACCCGATGACATTGGTACCAATACGGATCAAGGAGGCGAAGAGCATGAACAAGATGAGAGCCCGGGTTCGGTATTTCTCCCACCACACCCGGGGCCTAGTCCAGTAAAGCGGAGGGCCCCGGGCATGGGTTTGTTGAGCGCACTGAGTTATACAATTCACGGGATGATGGATACCGATCCGGAGTCAGCACGACGGAGTGGTATCAGCAAGACGAGAGAGACGATATCACAGGTAGTCGTTCATTTCGTACGCGTAACGATCGATGGCTAAACGTCACGCTCTTCTTCAGCTGGAGGATGCCCTTCACCTTTCGGCTCAGGATCTCAAATATGCCAGCTCCACTATCCAAGCCGACCTGGATCGTTTCCAGCGCCAAAAGGTCGCTGATCTGCGTGAGATGGCGATCAGTATGGCGCGTAGCCACCGCGAGTGGTGTAAGAAGGTGTGTACAGTCGTCCTTTATGGTGCAGAGGATCGTTTGCTGATAAGGGTTGGCAGAACCTGGAGGTTTGGGAAGAAGCAAAGAAAGAGATTGCGAAGATCCCTGAACACCCTAATAAGATACCCTCAGAGCGGTCAAGTACCGCAGGTACATCCGCTGCTGGCCCCTCAGCTACGAGGAGAGATTCGACAGCCACGATCAACGGACGGTGACTGAGTGTGAATACGGCTCTTGCCTTGCAGTTGAGGATTAGAGACCCTGGTCTTTACTCTCTCTGATGGTGGTTGATTGTTCACGATAGGTCTTTAGTGGGGGGGTGTTAGTTCTACGCTGCTTTCTATAGTGCTTTTCAGCTTAATTTTTGCTCGTTTACGAGGGGACAAAGTGAGATTCCCATGCACGTGGCTGGTGCATTGATGTTAGCGCTCAGCGCCGTCAGTCCACGGTAACCGTCCAACACAACACATTCCGGCGCTGCTCCAGAAATATTCTCCTGCGCTCAACCCGCGTTGCACCCGCATCCCTTCACAGGCCCCACCCTTCGTTTCTTTCACGACTCTATCCATCGCTAAATTCTAAGCCCCTTCGTCGTCTTCGCTCTTTAGTCACGTCAAGTCCGCTATCCCATTCGACTCTATAATGACCACGTCACAGGATAGAGGGGGGGATTACAAAACCGTGTCGCTGGACGAGCGAGACGCTGTCGAGCTCAGAAAAGCAGTAGCTACGGGTGGCGTGAAGGAACCTTTGATTTCTTCCGCAAGTGCGTAATGGTCCTGCGAGGTTTCTCCTTGCTTGGTCGTTGACCATGTCGTGTCACTTTTTGGGGCCAGGCCTATCTATTGCATGCTACTGCATGGCATCAATCGTGATGACGGTGGTCAACAAAGTATGTGATCCTGCCACTGCCGCTACTCCGGTGACGGATGCTGAAATCTTGCGCAGTTCGTTGTCTCAGGACGCAACTTTTCCATGAACTTCCTGCTTCTGTGCATACAATCCCTCGTCTGCGTCCTTTGCGTTTTGACGGTGAAAAAGCTTGGGATCATCTCATTCCGCAATTTCGACATGACCGACGCCAAGACGTGGTTCCCGATTAGCTGTTTGTTGGTCGCCGTCATCTATACAGGCTCGAAGAGTCTGGTGAGTCCCACGAACGTGCTTTCCTGTCGCGTCGACAGCCGTGTGATTGAGCGTCAATTTCGTCCACCCACAGCAATTCCTGACCATCCCCGTCTATACCATTTTCAAAAACTTGACTATCATCCTCATCGTGCGTGCTACTTAATCTCCTGAGGCCGTGGGGTGCCTGAGCGGAGAGCGCAGGCTTACGGGGAGGTTTTATGGTTTGGCGGTCGCGTCACTGCGTTGACCTTGGTCTCATTCCTCTTTATGGTACGTAAGAACGGCGTTGGCCAAATTTTCCTCGGCGCTCAGAACCTGTGCAGGTCGTTTCATCTCTCATTGCGGCGTGGAGTGACGCTTCGCAAGCACCAACTCCAGCCCAAGGTGGCCTAAATTCTGTGACAAGTGTCGTTACCAGCCTAAACGTAGGGTATGTTTGGATGCTGGTTAACTGCCTCGTCAGTGCCGCCTATGTGCGTAGATTTAACTATAAGGAGTATAGTATTGATAATATACTTGGGCAGGTTTTGGCAATGCGCAAGAAGATCAAAGCGACTGGCTTCTCTGATTGGGATTCGATGTTCTACAATAACCTGCTGTCAATTCCAGTCCTATTCTTATTCTCCTTGATCGTCGAAGACTGGAGCTCAGCTAATCTTGAACAAAGTTTGTACGTGAAATTTGTGTTGTGCTGTGCCACTGACGTGGCATGCCGTCTTGCTCACGGGATCTTCATTACTGATACAGCCCGCACGAGACACGCAACCTGCTCCTCTTCGCTATCGCATTTTCGGGTGCTGCCGCAGTTGGGATTTCATATACTACAGCGTGGTGCATCCGCGTGACCAGTAGCACGACGTACAGGTGAGAATTGTTATTCGACTTTGGAAAAGTGGCCCGACGATTGACGACGGCCCGAAACCTTAGCATGACTGGTGCACTCAACAAGCTGCCAGTTGCAGCTTCAGGCATGATCTTTTTCGGGGACCCGGTAACGTTTGGATCCGTCTCAGCTGTGTCTGTGGGATTTTTTGCGGGGGTCTTATACGCGATTGCGAAGAACAATCAGAAGAAAACGGAAGGGGCAACGAAACCAGAAACGATTATACCCATGACTACACGGAAGGAGTAGTCCTCCAGACAGACACGGACTTTTGCTGAGACCCGATTAGGTTGTCAGCAATGCCAAGGCATAGCCAGGCATCAGATCACACGGACATAGATAGACGAATGAGATTTATTTTATTCCAGCTAATTCTGTGGGTGCGATGCGAGTTAGATGCAAGGGATGGAACCTTATCGGATTGGAGCCGGACTAGTAGTAGGGGCGTTGGTGAGCGTGAAATTTTGTTTGCAGAGGCGAAATATTGATCCCCACGTGGTTACGATTGAGATGAAATAAGGCCTGATAAGCGCACTAAATCCACCGATAATGGTAAGATAACGAGGGCGAACACCTTGCCGCGTTCTCACACATCCCCACATAGCCCACTCTCTCTCTTTCAAGTACCTTGCCATTCCCCAGGAGATCGGAAGTGTGCCATCACCTACCGTAATTCCTCTTTCTTAAAGGCGTAAAACCGCATTTTCCCGTCGGATTTACGCACTGATCCTCCCCAACCGAGTATAAAACCTAGAAACACCCCCCTTCACAGGCTCCCCATCGGATCCCCATCATGTCTACCCTTCACCCCCCCAGGCTCGCGCCCATCTTCGCCACCACCCCCAGTGCGCCAGGCACACAGGTGCACACCATTCAAACCCTGCGACGCAAGTCAGCTGGTCACGGCGGGCCCCTGACAAAGATCCTTGTCGCCAACCGCGGGGTACGATAGTCCATCTATGCTGCGTATGACCCACATACCATTTCACTTGTCTCTAGGAAATTGCCATCCGCGTTTTCCGCACGGCCCACGAGCTTGCGATGCATACAGTCGCGATCTACTCTTATGAAGATCGGATGTCCGCTCACCGTCAAAAGGTAAGTGATTTCTCTGTCATCCCACTGGGGGTACTGTGCTCAATCACGCATCACCTAGGCTGACGAGGCATATCGCGTCGGTGCCGGTCTCACCCCCGTTGCTGCATACCTCGCGCAGGACGATATCATTCGCACCGCCTTAGAGCATGGCGTCGATATGATCCACCCCGGGTGAGACTATTCGTGAAAGATGTCGTTCTTGTTTTCACACCGTCCGATTTACCTGCTGTGCAGGTATGGATTCTTGTCTGAGAATGCTGAATTCGCCCGCAAGGTCGAACAGGCAGGCATTGCCTTCGTCGGTCCGACACCCGAGGTCATCGATAGTCTGGGTGACAAGACAAAGGCACGCACTCTTGGTAACTCATCTCTGATACTAAACCTTATGCGGACAATCCGCTGACTGACTGTGTACCTACGTACTTAGCTATGAAAGTCGGCGTCCCTATCGTCCCCGGAACGCCTGGAGCAGTTGACCAATGGTCCGACGCGGACTCGTTCATCAAGGAATATGGCTTCCCAGGTGATTTCCTTATTTTTAATGCGCATATAGTAGCACTGATCAACACTCTAGTGATCATCAAGGCCGCTATGGGCGGTGGAGGTCGTGGCATGCGTGTCGTGCGCGAAGAATCTGAGTTTAAGAACGCATTTGAGCGTGCAGTTTCCGAGGCCAAATCCGCATTTGGCGATGGGACCGTCTTTATCGAGCGATTCCTTGAACGGCCCCGTCACATTGAAGTTCAGCTGCTCGGAGACTCCCAAGGAAATATCGTGCACCTGTTTGAACGCGATTGCTCCGTTCAACGCAGGCATCAAAAAGTGGTGGAGGTCGCCCCTGCGACGCATCTCCCCGAGGAGGTTCGCCAAACGATTCTGGCCGATGCGATCAAGCTCGCGAAGAGCGTCAATTACAGGAATGCAGGAACCGCAGAATTCTTAGTTGACCAACAGGGAAGACACTACTTCATCGAGATTAATCCCCGTATCCAAGTCGAGCATACGATCACAGGCAAGCTTCCTATAACCTGACCGCGTCCATTTATCGACCCGACGACAGAGGAAATCACCGGATTGGACATCGTCGCCGCCCAGATCCAAGTCGCAGCTGGCGCGAGTCTTCCTCAGCTCGGTCTGACGCAAGACGCGATCACCAAGCGCGGCTACGCAATTCAGTGTCGTGTTACTACTGAAGACGCGGGGGCAAACTTCCAGCCAGACACAGGAAAGATCGAAGTGTATCGCAGCGCCGGCGGTAATGGTGTCCGACTCGACGCCAGTTCCGGTTTTGCGGGCGCTCAGATCACGCCGCACTACGACAGTCTTTTGGTCAAGGTCAGCGTCAGCGGGACCACCTATGAGGTAGCGCGTAGAAAGATGCTGCGTGCTCTTGTTGAATTCCGCATTCGTGGTGTCAAGGTCCGTTTTTTCCACACATAGACCTACATGCTTTACTCAAATATATCCTGCAGACCAACATTCCCTTCTTATTCCGTTTACTTACTCACGATGTCTTCATTGCTGGGAAAACCTGGACAACCGTGAGCAGGTGTAGATGGGTTTTGGTTTTGTTGCTGAAACTCGTCATAGTTCATCGACGACACGCCTGAGCTGTTCAAGCTTGTACAGACACAAAACCGCGCTCAGAAGCTCCTTGCATACCTTGGAGACATCGCCGTTAACGGCAGCTCTATCAAGGGCCAGAGCGTAAATTTCTTTCTCCCTACTTGTTGTCATGACTCGTCACCTCATGATTTGTAAAGGGTGAACCTGGTCTCAAGGAGGAGATTGTCATTCCCAAGTTCCAGAACCGCGACGACCCTGATGGTCCTCCCCTCGACGCTAGTCTCCCTTGCGAACGTGGTTGGCGGAATATCATCGCTGAGCATGGACCGGAAGCTTTCGCCAAGGCAGTTCGCGAGTACCCCGGGACACTCATCATGGACACTACGTGGCGTGATGCCCACCAGTCCCTGCTCGCAACGCGCTTGCGCACGATTGACATCGCCAACATCGCCAAAGAGACTAGTTGGGCACTCGCAAATGCATACTCGCTTGAATGCTGGGGCGGTGCGACGTTTGACGTAGCTATGAGGTTCCTGTACGAGGATCCATGGGAGCGTCTGGTATGTTGAATGAGACAGCGGGGTGGACGGTTCACTAACACAGACTCTTGCAGCGTACTCTCCGGAGGCTGGTTCCAAACATTCCGCTTCAGGCACTTGTGCGCGGTGCAAATGGTGTCGGGTACACCAGCTACCCGTACGCCAGTGCACTCTTTCATCTGATCAGGTAGCCTGATTAATTCTACGACAGCGACAATGCGATCTACGATTTCTCCAAGAAGGCGGTTGAGAACGGTCTAGATATTTTCCGCGTCTTCGACTCGCTGAATTACATCGGTATGTGGACTCACTACTTTTGGCCTTCATCTTCCGAACTTAGTTTGCGCTTTTTCAGAGAACGTAGGTTTCGTGACCAATACCTGAAAGTATGATGCTGAGCATGCCGCAGATGAAACTCGGCATCGACGCTGCCAAGAAGGCAGGCGGTGTGGTCGAAGCAGTGGTGTGCTACAGTGGAGACGTCGCGAGCAAGAAAGAGACGAAGTACACCCTCGAGTATTATCTTGACTTTGTAGATCAGATCGTTGCAGAGGGCATTCATGTCCTAGGCATCAAGGACATGGCTGGTTTACTCAAACCCGAGGCTGCCAAGTTGTGAGTCCTCACCATGTCCTCTTGGTTCATTATCGGTGACAGTCGGCTTGCCGAAAGGCTCGTTGGGAGTATCCGTGCCAAGTATCCTGATCTCCCGATCCATGTACACTCGCACGACACAGCTGGCATTTCAGCAGCCAGCATGATTGCGGCAGCAGCAGCAGGTGCTGATGTGGTCGACGTTGCTATCGACAGTAAGTACTTTCATATTTCCTACATACAAGGGCTTACGCGTACTTGATTAGGCATGTCCGGCCTAACATCGCAGCCGCCCATGGGTGCCGTGACCCTAGCCCTTGAACAGACCGGTCTTGGCACAGGGATTCGCTATGCTGATATACAAGCTCTCAACCTTTACTGGTCGCAAGTGCGCATGCTCTACGGCTGCTTCGAAGCCAATGTTCGGGCATCGGACTCCAGCGTATTTGACCACGAGATGCCTGGAGGCCAATATACGAACTTGATGGTATGCTTGTGCCTAGGTAGGCTTCTCATGCTTTCTTTGATTGACCTGGCCGCATTAGTTCCAAGCATCTCAGCTTGGTCTCGGTACTCAATGGACGGGTGAGTGTGGCATAATGACAGCTGATGAGCAGTGTGGTGATTGTCACGACAGAGATCAAGAAGAAGTACATAGAAGCTAATGAACTGGTGGGCATATCCATCTCCTTCGAGGTTACCCCTCTTTGCTGAATTGATCGGCTAGTGCGGCAATATCATCAAGGTCACACCTTCATCCAAGGTCGTTGGGGACTTCGCTCAATGGATGACACAAAATTCGTTGTCCAAGGCTGATGTCCTCGACCGTGCTGATCGGCTTGATTTCCCCTCGTCTGTCGTCGAGTTCTTCCAAGGATATCTCGGTCAGCCTGTTGGTGGCTTCCCAGAACCTCTGAGGAGTAATGTCATCCGGAACAAGCCCCGGATTGACGGTCGTCCAGGAGTTAATATGGAACCGCTGGACTTCAAGAAGATCAAGGCCGAACTGCGGAGCAAATTTGGCAAACATATCACCGACGCAGATGTTACATCCCATGTGATGTATCCCAAGGTAAGAGGACTTCTGCAGACTGTGTTGTCCATGGGTCAACTGTGCCGTCCACAGGTCTTCGAGGAGTACCAAGGGTTCCTTCAGAAATATGGCGACTTGAGGTAATACACATGGTGGCCACTCCGCGGAGTTCTGCCGCTAACGGTGCATCTTCTCGATCAGTGTGATTCCTACGCGTTATTTCCTCGGCCGCCCAGACGTAGGCGAGGAAATGCACATTTCTATTGAGAAGGGCAAGACATTAATCATCCGGTTGATGGCTGTTGGCCCGGTGGTCGAGGGCCGTGCGCAGCGTGACGTCTGGTTCGAGGTGAATGGTGAAGTGAGTCACATTGTTTGACAAATGTTCCTGGACTAGGCTGAATGATGCGGATGGCAGGTGCGTGCTGTGTCCGTCGAGGACAAGAATTCCGCGGTGGAAACTGTGTCCCGTGAAAAAGCGTCAGCCGATCCTGGCTCTGTCGGCGCACCGATGTCTGGTGTCGTCGTGGAGGTTCGCGTGAAAGAAGGTCAGGAAATTAAGAAGGGTGATCCGATTTGCAGTACGTCTTGTTCCACACCTCGAGTATGGGCGCTCTCACATTTCGGGGTCTTTTCCACCACAGTCCTTAGTGCCATGAAGGTAATTGAAGCTGTCGCTTGAACAGATTGTTAGCGCGATAGCTGACTCCGCATTTCAGATGGAATCTGCCGTGACCGCTCCCGTTTCAGGCCACATCAAACGTGTTGTGGTGCACGAAGGTGCGAACTTGTCCCCAAAACATGCTTCCAAAATCTTGAGTTAATGTGAACCATTTCAGGGGACTCGATAACGCAGGGAGACTTGACAGTCGAGATTGTGCACTAGCCTTTGATGGAAGCACCCCAAACCGCGGCTCTCCTGGTCTATTGTAGATTTCCTTCTTTCGTTCCACGTTCCATACCGAGGCTGACTCCCGTCGCCTGTGGGAAAAGAGAAATTGTTTGTTGTAGTCGTATGCGGTGTAAGAACGTTTTTTGTAAATACCTAAACGGTGCCAAGCGATCTCATACTCCCACCGTATCGTATCCCTTATCTGGTGGTGACTCGTGCGAAGCACCCTGGCGTCCTGCGACGATACTCGGTGGAAGTAGTGCCGACGGGCCGGGGCAACTTGCATTAAAGTGTACACAGGACTCAAAAACATGCGTGTGACTGCTATATCGCTATGGTTGTACGTGATGATAGGGTCCGGGACCCAGCATCAATGCGAAGACACCACGCTGCAATCGCCGGGGTTGCGCCGACCTTACCTTTTCCAACAAAGTCCAGTCCATCAAGGGTGCACCTGGGGCCCTTGCCATTGCCACGCACGTTGGACCCCAGGGGACAAATATTTGTGCTCGTGCATTGCTTATCTCTACGCTCGCCCATATTTGCAGGGTCAGGGCTATGACGAACGCAAAAGATAGCAACTCCGAAGTCTGGGCCCCTAGCCGCTGTCGTCATCGTTAATAAATTAAAAGAAGCCTCTTCCAACAGGGAAAGTGAGGACGTGTCCTATGCAAAAAAAAAGCCGCACTCTGTTTTTTTTTGTTGCGCGGCTGGCCAAAAGGTAAGGGCCCGGCGCAAGAGGCTTCTATCGCAAGACTTATGACGAACGCGAACGTGATTTCCCTCCTGACCCCTCCTCGGAGTGTGGGTCTCGGTAGAAGCTCAGCCACCATCCAACCTCCACCCCACCACCTTCCCGAGTTGGATCATTGAATAGAATTTTTGTAAACATGGGTAAAGCGACGCAATCGGTGGTTCGCAAAATGGAAAGTACCCCTAGGCGACAGAAGGGGACATGAATCTGAGCCCTGATAATTCGAAAGCGCGGCATGAGCACCAAAGGGGGTTCGAAGGGTTTTACAAAAGATCACAGAGTCCCTGAGGGATGGCTACTATAGGACCCTGAGGATCGGTGCATCATAGATAGTACGCGATGATGATGGCACCCCCTGGAAATGTCAATTGTCCTTATCTTCTCTTTTCCCAGGGCGCCGTTTATCATGTATCGCTAACCAGAGTAGATGACGCCTTCAGTTGTGCCACAGCGACCTCATGTATCTCTCGCACAATATCCTGCGGCGGTGTGACGTGAGTTCCGATCCATAACGGGGAACGGAGATAGCCCGCTCCTTACCTTTGCGGGCTGAAGCCTGCTCAGTGGCCCCACCCCCGTACCCGCCCAGGTAATGATTGAGCTGGGGTCTCCTCGCTTAGTACCCTCTGCGACTTCTTCCTTGATTTGGGCGATGTCTGCGCCACTTTCAACCGCCGCTACCGCGGGGATAGCCAGCCCACGGCCATCCACTCCGGCGGGCCACCCTGTCGTGCCTCGAAGTTCGTCGAACGCGTAGGACCGCACGGCAGACCCGGATTTGGCGGCGATGATAGCACGCTTTTGCGCGTCGGAGTACTGAGACTCTTCTGCGACGAGGAAACGCGTGCCCACCACGGCGCCTGCAGCTCCGAGCGTCAGGAAGGCGGCGAGATGTGCACCGCTAGAGAGTCCGCCTGCCGCGAGTACGGGCGGAGCTTCAGAGGGTGGAAAGGCGGACAGTATCTGAGGAAGGAGGTTCAGAACAGGTGGAGCGGAAGCTAAACCATGTCCACCCGATTCGATGCCTGCGGTGATGATGGTGGATGTCGATGACGCCGGGATAAGGTGGGACATAGACACATGATGAGTGAGTGACGCAGCCGGGGCCAAGGGTTCATGGTAGAAGGCGTTATTTACCCTGGGCCACAAGAACATCGACCTTCCACGTCTGTACGGCAAACAGCGCGTCGTCGACGGAATTGACCTGGACGAAGACGAGGGTCTTCGGAGATTTGCCAGTCCTTTGATCGTGGTTTCGCACGAACTCGATCCAGCGTCCCAGGTCCTCCCCGAAGGAGAACCAGATCGCCCGCACGCCATTCTCGAGTGCCAGTTCGAGAAGGGAGACGTGCGGAGACTGCGCTTCCTCGAGCTTCCACCCGAGAAAACCGGCCCCGATGGGGAGCGGACCAGAGGGCCTGTTGAGCGTCGACCGCGCGATGTCGAACTCGTTCCTGAATTTCTCGACCCCTGCGTAGGCTGAAAGTGGCGTGACACTTCCCCCTCAGCACATGTAGAGCTTCTGCGTTGGCAGTGGCCATGCCTTACCTGGGGACAAGAATCCGAAGCCGCCGGCTAGAGAAACTTCGCTGGCAAGTGCACCTCCGCTCGCAAAGGCCATTGGAGCGAGCACAATAGGGGTTCGGACACCTGAAACTGGTGCTTGAGCACGTAGAGCGTCACCACACAGACAATTTTTGTGATACCGAGTAGACGGGTTAGAGCAGTATTAATCGTATTCATGTTTGATTTTCGATTGCAATCCGTGAAAGAGGAGTTATCGCCGCAATCACATTAAGAGTATCCACGATAGACGGGCCGCTTTCTCCGGCATGGGTGGCGATGTGTTGTTTACCTTTATTTGGTGATCAGATTGGCGGGGCTGAGGGAAAAAACACACAACAACGCGACTCGTGCCCGACGTTGGGACTGCCTTGCTGCTATTCACCATGGTTCGCGCACTTCGTCTCGCTCATCTATGGATCAATCGTCGTACTGACTACTGTTTTCTAGCCTCCTCCCAAATCGAAAGGTGGGAAAATGCTCGGCCTCATTAATTGGAGGCTGAAGGTTACGATCAACGATGGACGCGCCTTCATCGGTCAAATGCTTGCCTTTGACAGGCACATGAACCTCGTCCTTGCCGATTGTGAAGAGTTTCGCCACGTCAGGCCAAAGAAGAAGCCAGGGGAGACTGAAGCTGCCCCAGAGCAGGAAATGAAGCGGTCCCTAGGGCTTGTAATTCTCCGTGGAGAAACCGTCGTATCCCTCTCCGTGGAAGGTCCTCCACCCGTTCAGGACGACGACAAAAAAAATGCGGTACGCGGCGACCCTTCTCCCCCCCCCCTGTTCGCATATTTTTGGAACGCCACCTCTCACTATTTCCCCTTCCTCATCTATTCTAGCTCCCACCTGGCCCAGGTCGTGGCATGCCAGCTGGACGCGGAATGGGAATGGTGCCTCCCGGTGCGTCTCGTGTTCTGCCCTAAACATTTTCGATCGGGAATGATTGTCACTCACTGTGGCACATTTTCATATCGACAGCGGGTGCCCCAGCGTTTGCGAGACCCCCGATGCCATTTGCACAACCTGGTATGCCAGGTGCGCCTCCTGGCTTCCGTCCGCCTGGATTCCCACCAGGAGTGCCGTTCCCCCCTCCTGGGTTTGGTGGCCCTCCACCTCCTGGGTAAGACAATCCTCCGAATCCTGTCATGGACTCGAGTAGCTGATGATCTGTGACAGATTCCAACCACCGCCACAGTAATGAGCAGTGTCATTTCCTGTTCCTATCGATGTACGTCGAGTCCAAGATACAGAAGTGCCAATTTCGTGTCCTCGCATGAATACATTTGGATGTTTAACGTGTGTAGATGTATCATTGTGACAAACGAAACGAGACGAGAGTAGTCTTTGCATGTCGGTGTCGGTTCACCCGCCACTTCCCGAGTGCCTGGATGGTCCTTAAGGCGGCTTGTGTTTAATCTAAGGGTCTTGGTCCTGACCAAGAACAAAGTCCACGTACTCGCCTATGGTCACTATACCCGACCTGTCCTCGTGGTCTCTTGCCCCTGTCAGCTGGACTTGCGTTTTAAGGTCGGCGTGGCTAATCAACGGGCAGCACAGAGTAGGCTAACAAAGGCAATCGCTCTAATCGGCCGTTGGTCAGGTGGTCAGGTGGAAGCCTCCTGCTAGAATAAGCGTGACCCCGGGGTCCCCTTGCGCGCTCCCGGGCGGCTACGAAGAGGAGTTAATTTCAGAGACTCCACAGATTAGAGATTATCGAAGGCTGCGGGTATTTCTGTTATTCCGAGGGGAACACCAGGAGTTTCACACATCCGTCCGTCTTTTTCTTTCTAAGAGTTAGTCATTTCCCTGTCGATCTCATCCCCGTGAAAGGATCGAAGAATAACCGCCCGTGTGAGCTTCTCCTGTCACATTGACCCACCGTAATGGAGCGAGGGTTGACTACACGTACCCATCCAAGGGACCCAACGTGTATGCCGTATGTTTTTTTTGCGGTTCCTTCTCATAACGGGCTGCGCCGCTCGATTGTTTGTTTGTTTTGCGTGGTGCTCTAAAAGAAAGAAAAAAAACGGAACTCCTGAAAGCAAAATCACATAACTCTTGAGTTTGGTCACCCTTTACGGAACGGCCGCGAGGACGAGACGGGACACGAGACACGGATGTGTGCGAGGTGGGGTCGTTCGTTCTCGTTGGGTGGGCGTCTTGATGGGGCTTACCGGGGATACCCGCCACTAACCACTCCTTTCTGATGAGCTTGGGAGGCCTCGCAACAACAAATGAATGTACGAACATTGATGGGGTTGACATGCCCAACGCCCCCAGCCCATGCCTACCAAGTACAGTACCTGTGGCCCCAGGTCCGTGAGACCCCCCTTCCAGGAAACTACGGCTCGTGGGGACCCGCGCAGTGCGCACAGTTGCACCCTGTTTCTGTCACCACGCTACCAATAATCAAACCTTACCTTACTCGCCTGAGAACGGCTGGCGCGGCGCCGTGCCGTGCCGTGCCGGCGCCTCTTGCACCCACCTTGGGTGGGTTGGGCGTTTATCGTATGTGTGGGTGTGGGTGATGGGGACCCGCCGACACACCGTATGAGGATAAAGGGAGGCATCACCAAAAACTTTGGTATGGTATGTATGGAAGCTGTGCGATCTCTCCCATGTGTGCCACTCTGTTCCAAGTTGGTCGACACCACACATCATGCATCATAATTCGACGCGAGCGCCGTCACTACAAATACGATAAGAGTGCCCGGCCCAGATATCATTTCAATCAAGGTTCGCTAGTTAGTTTCTTGGCCGAGGATTGTCCCGGAAGTCATTGTAGAGCATCGCACACTAGTCTGTCGGTCCTCGTCGTCAACTCCGAGTCTCCGACAAGCCAAGGCAAGGGGAGAGGGGGAAACAAGTCTAGTCTGACATGGCGGCCTCGCGTACGCACGGAACTAAATGGGGGCGTCAATCGTGTTTAGATTACGATCGGTGGCACGCGAAGCAGTGCAAATCAGGACAATCGTCGCGCCGTCTGATGGAGGGGGAACTCTGCGATAAAGGTAAAGCCCGCCTTTACTTGACACTCGCAGTCCCTTCATGAATAGAGATAGGACTGACTCAATAATGACTCCAAGGTGACGTCGACGATAGATTGCTCACAGGATTCGTACAATGGAAGGCATGGAGTAGCCCCATCACTTCTAGCTCTACGGACTTTCCGCATGGGTCAAAGTCAAAGAGGACGGAAACAGCTTAGCACCGTTTTTTTTTTGCTTTTAGAAAAAAAAAACCCAACTTTTCACCCTATGAGTTTAAATGTTTTGGCAAATGTCCAGCAAGCACACACGGACTCGGATGCCAAATTCCGAACTGTACACACCTGCCAAGAGACTCCATGGCAGTTGCCTTGACATGTTGACACATTGTTCTTTGTTTCTTTTTTTCACACCGGACGACAGTGAGCAAACAAGCTGCGGTTTTTCTTCACACGGGTTTGCGAATTCGCGCGGGACAATGGGACCTTTTGAATGGTAAAAAAAAGTAATGCTAATGCGTGTCTCTCGCACAATATGCAATGGCTGTCGCTGTAGGTCGCTTCCTAAGCAAGGAAGGAATCATTGCAATAAAAAATCATTGATTGGACGTAAGCAATGAGCTCGGGCTCCTATCGGCCCATGTCGGCCCACCCTTCCCTGCATCGCTTGCATCTGCCGACTCCCTGCCGTGGTTGAGCCACCCGGGTCATACTGTAACCCGATGCGATGGAAGAACTGTGGCGCAGCAC
>Ga0307512_10001004_pt1 | contig 41451 bp, 38 predicted proteins | sample 14_EM_MG_FD_200267 | JGI IMG/M metagenome (GOLD analysis project Ga0307512, IMG submission 200267) | Populus trichocarpa ectomycorrhiza microbial communities from riparian zone in the Pacific Northwest, United States - 14_EM | ecosystem: Host-associated > Plants > Roots > Unclassified | place...
TAATATGCAAAACGCCGTATGGTAATAAAGAGTGATTCTGTGCCTTAAAGTATTTGTACAGGGTTGCCCCAATCCATAGATATACTCGAACTTTTGCCATAAACCCATGTCGTGGTCTCATCATTACGCCCAGCCCTATAGATCCGAATGAAGATGTTGAACAGTAAGGAAAAGTGACAGTCAACAATGACTTTGCCCGATGGATATTCAGTCGTAGCGCATCCGAATATCATCGTTGCTTCTGTACCATTCGGATCTGGACAGTCCCTTCGTTGTACTTGCATTCCAGTCGGTGCCATAGACCTTCTTTGACGAGCCAAGTTTTGCCAAACCCCGAACAATCTTTTCCAGAGTGCTCCTCCTTCCGGTCCCTTCGAATTCCCCTTCTGAAGACTCGTTGCTGTCACGATGACGACCGACAAGCGACTGTTTACGGCTGGTTGGTTCCAATTCGACACTTGTATCCGACTGGAAGCTGCCAAAACTGGTTGGTCTTGAGAGGTCTTCTGTCCTTTGGATCATATCAAGCGATGCCTTGGTGTATTGATGTACAAAGTCGCTGGTGTTCTTCCAATTATTTGCGTCGCGAACGGTATCCAAGACGCTGGGGCCGTTCTTCTCCACACTAATGATGTACTTCCAAAGAGCTTTTCGCTGATTTGATAGTACAGCCGCTGTCAAATGGACGTTGATGTCTTCTTCCTCGAGAGGGTAGAGAGTGTTGAGAAGCGCTACACAGTTGCATTTGTTGAATCGTGGTAGAGAAAGTTCGTTTACCAATGTCTACGCGCTTGTTAGACGCCTGCTTGACGCAACAGTGGAGCGAGGAAGCTCACCCAACGCCTGATTCCCACGAGCGCTTTTGCGTAGAGATGATCTAGCCTTATTGATCTGCTCCTCATCTGGACAATCTTCGCGTCGTGCTGACCTCTTACCCTGATTGCCTTGTCCAACTCCTTCTTGCGGCGAACCTCCAAGTCACGCAGATAGTCCAACGCTGTGAGAGCTTGGTCAAAATCCACATCATTAAGACTTTCCGGGAAGCATTTCTTGATGAATGTTGTAAGGAATACTGGTGGCAGTGTGCACGGCTGGACGGGCAAGTTCTGGAGGTGCTCCATAAGCATCTGCTTGAAGTCGGAGTGCGAGGTGGAAGCTGTCTGGCAGTTGAGGGCGTAGATCGTGCGGAGCGGCAATGTCGTTTGATATGGATCCGGGTGGGTGAGAACATGGTCAAGGACCCTTGAGAACCAGGTCAGTCATGGGATCCAATCGATGATGTGCGCTGCCAGAGTGATCTACCAGTTCATTGCCATCCCGTCCGTGGGGCTGCTCGATGATGTTGAGTAATGCGACATTAAGTTGGCGTATTGGGGTGATGTGTTGTGTACTGCGCAGTAGCTGTTGGTTGTTGAAGTTGCAAGCAAGAGTGAAGTACTACAGTGGGTTGGTTGGGTGTTAATGAAAGAAGCTGATCGAATGAATGAATGACTGAATGAGCGAGCAGGCGGTAGATAAGATAGACACAACTAGGTATTCCAGGAATCTGAGAGGGCGAGTGTGGGATCGGGGGCTTGGGTTTATTTCAGTCTTTGGGAGTGCGAGAGTTGCAGTTGGCACGGGCCATGCTCCAGTAGCCGGGTCCCCTGCCCTTCGCCAGTCCAGATCCAGCGAGACGACCCCTGCTGGTCGCCAGTCCCCATCGAGCAAAACCCATCCCCGCCCCGCCCGTGTGCCACACTCCGAGACTTCCCCCGCGCCCCCTGCTGCAGACAAACTGCCTTCGCCAACTGCACTATACCGTCGAGTACCAGGGCAGGGGTCTTTAGAGTACCCATCACCACCACCGTCTTTGTTGGTAGGTTATTCTTCAGGTAAATTCTTCAGGAAGTTATACACATTCCCTGCACTATGCATACATGTCGTATCGGCACATTCCATCCCCAACACAATCGCCAAACTCGACTCGATTCAGGTACCGAACGATAACTACCATTACAGAAACGCCTATTGTGCTATTCTGTATTATGTTACTCTACTACCGTCGCTGTTACCGTTGCTGTAACTGGTGATACTGTTGCTGGAAAATGCGCCATGATTGTCGACTCCGGATGCTGTCTTCATCCATCATCCACGTTTCATCAAGCACAGTTTGGAAGCAAGGCGTGAGTGGGTCCTATCATCTCCGTAGTGCTGAGTATTTCATTTTCCAAGATTCAGGAGTCATCGGCATTTTATTTCCCTCACGTTGTCGGGGAGATCCAACATCTCGGTCTCGGCCTAGCCGTTTTGTTTCCCCTGTTTTTTCTTTTTGACCCCGGCCACTTGGTTCGTTCCCAGCGGCGTGGCAGATACCCCCTCACTCCAATCCACGCCAGTAGCAACACAAATATACAACATGCACAGCTATCACGTTGTACTCTACATCTGATGCCACACAACTCGAGGAAGAGAGCGATGACTCTGCTCTGTCATCCAATTGCTGACTACTTACCAGTTTTCATCGCTTGGTGAACCTACTATGCTGGTGATTTTATGTGATGCCAGATGCTTTAGTGCTGACCAGGGAGGTAGGTGAACAAAAATCACCGAGCCCCTCTCCCCGTCGCAAACGTGATATCGGTGCGGGAATTGCTGCACCCTAAGTCTCGGGTGAACGACTTGCAGAGCTAAGATGTTCCATGAAAAAATTCCTCTGGGCTTATGGGTTTAGGATCCACTTAGAAAGCCGCGTATTCACCACCTCCACCAGAGTAATATTGCTAATAAATGAAAAACAGGAGATTCTCGCCTATTATTTAGGTATTTTCTATCTATTTCTTCAGCAGAAATGAATACTCTATTGCTACTTACCCATAGCTTAGAATGTATGCGCGGTCATCACCGCTAACCAGTACCCACTAAGTAGTTAGTGAGTCTTGACGAAGAGCTGTGGGATCCATTCGCGGTTCCAAAATGCCGGTAACGACAATTGGAACCAACCCCGTCTCAGAGTTGATCCCACAAAATTGGGTGCTGCCACAATTGGCAGGAAAATTGCTTTGGTAGCGAGACGGAGCGCGGTCGCCTTTGCCGTAACAGCAGGTACCGTGTGGGGGTCTTTTCCAACACTTCGCCTCTGGGCCTACAGTTCGAAGATATGTAAAGCGGAATCCTCCACTGCTTTTGTTCTGATGGCCTTTTTGAGCCTTGTTCATGGCGTCAATTGATCAACTCCGAGTCTGATATACTCTATCTTTGACGATCTTGTCTTTGTTGAACACTCGCATATTAGATCGATCAGCAAATAAATAGCAGTGTTTGGTCTAGACAGGCTTTTTTATACATCGAAAAGTCTCCAGTCATAAACTATTTGCTACGTATACGGGATGTTGCGGTAAAATTGCTTGGGGTCAATCTGCGGTGGTATACACGGCCGAACGCCTTTATCCTCAAGTGCACCGCTAAAGAAACAGCCCGAAACTTGCATCCCTTGATATCCAGCTGGACTTTCAAGCATGCAATTGCTAGGCATTTACAGGCTTAGACCCTGACAAACAGTATCTGAAATAACTCAGTGTTTGAAAGCTCTGTTCCCCCACCCGCCACTGGGAATAGGGGAACGAAAACTTGTACAAACATGCCGGCACATATATTGCTCTCAAACACCGGTGGCCCGCCATCGTCTATAGTACCAATGGGCCTTGGAATTGTGCAGATATAGAATATGATATATTATAAGACGGCTGACGGCCCGAGACAAACCGGTTTGATATGGTATATGTGAGTTGACCTTGTGGGTTATAGTCTCATCTATTTATTCGGTTTTTCCTCGTGAAAGACTTAGGAATGGGACAGATCTATAAGTATATAAATACCACCGTGCATGCTCATCCTAAAGCTAATCGCGTGCACTGACATCTGGCATGATTGACACCTGTCATGACAAGATGCATAGACCCGATGGCTCCCGATATCGCCTGTGATAGCGCGATGATGTCCACTGCTGTTAACAGTCCGATCATGGTGGTGTTGTGGCCAGCCGGCGTTTGCTTAACACATACTCGGAGTCAAGCTACCTGGATTCTGAATTGGTGGAACGTTGTTGACTGGTATAATAAATCTTAATTGCATAGTACATTTTACCTTTTGTTGTATTGTTATGTTTCTCGGTGTAACGCCTCGTTTGTTCATCGCTAGAAGTCTACCGTCTCTAAATCTCACTCGACACGGACGGCCGTTTGTCTTTAGACGACACTAGACGAAACCCCTCAAACCCACATAGCCACGTTTTTCCGTTTTGGATTCGGCTCACCAACCCCAACCGCTCCACCTTCAGACAGTGACAAAGAGCAAACACAATCTGCAACGTTAGAGAAATGTCTGACCACGGCAGCGCAAGCATGGATATGCTACCGCCGTTGAGTAACCCGGAATCACAGCCCATCACTATGTGTTACATCCTGATGGAGCCGACTCTGCACACCGCAATCTCGGTTGATTTCTCTCGTCTCCTGCTCCAGCACACAAAACAGCAGCCGAAAGCAAAGCCGGAGAAAAAGCATACTTCCGATGACACCGGTGGTGGTGATGGTGGTGATGGCAGCGAGGATCCGGAAGCTCGCCTCCGATGTTACGTCCGTTTCAGCACCCAACACTTACGTTGGATCGTCGAATACGCCTACGTGGAACCCGACCAGACTAACTACGACATGGATAGATCTAGCACTCTCCTCGGTTTCGGGATCGAGCTTGCTCTGCGGTTTACAAATCCACCGTGTACCGGGGCTGAACACTTCAAATGGCCAGCGGAGAGGAGGTCCGTGGCGGTCTTCCGCTGTATGGAGGATGGAAGTTTGGAGCAGCTGCAGAGGGGAGATCCCGCGATTGTTAAGCGGAAGTTTTTTAGGGTTGGGCAGCCGACGGTTAGGAGTGAAGGGTGGATGCCAGGTTCTGTTTGTGCAGTCTGGGCTGTTGAACGGCTCTACTGTTCACGTGCTCCCGGGCTTGCAAAACAAGAAGAATGGGAGGAGGAGTTGGGGGAGGAAGAGGGGATGCCATCGTTGGAGGTGCGTTCGGGATTGGAGAAGAGAAAGAATAACTCGCTCACTAGCTTTCTGGAGTTTGTGGGGGTGACCCAGTCGTACGTATCTCTTTACGTGACTACCAAGAGATATTGTCTTATTAATGCGTTGTAGATCGCCTAAGAAGCTTCAATATTCGGATGCCCCGAAAGTGACAATTACTCCAACAACTCCTGAGACGGAACGATGCATTGAGAATGAACTGCCTGTCATTCCTACTCTTGAGCGTCGTACGAAATCTTGGTCCGGGATGCTTAATTCCAGGGAGGAAAGAGTGAAAAGCGCCGGTCAACTCTCACCAAGGAAAGAATCAGCTGGAGACCTATTCATTGTAAAGGCTCCCATAACGCCTAAGAAGGAACGCTCTGGCTTCCGAGTTCCGTTTCGCCGCCGAAACACACATGATATGGAAAAGGGTAAACGTCCTCTACATCCTATGCCGTCTCCCTTAATTAGGAGCATCTCTGCTTGCGATCTACCTTCATCACCCATGGCACAAAACGACATAGGACAGAAGGACGACGTGAGAATGCGTAGAAGGTCGTCTGATCAAAAAGTTGTCCGTTTTACTGAGAATACGAGGCCGACCATGGAGGTGGACGAACGCTGGGCAGGCAGTGATGGGAATGTTTCAAAAACCCCGGCTCCCTCACATATCTGCTCTTCGCCGGAATCAATTACCCCTTCTTCGATTCCAAGAGGACGACATTTTGTGGCTGCTTGGGAGGATGGTGAGTCTTCTGATGCGGACACTCTTGTGAATGATTTCAATGGAGTCATCCAGGAAACAACTGAATGGCGGGATACCACGCCCGGCAAGGGTGCTTGTGGAGACCGGATTGATCTCAACGATCTTTGGCTCCAAACTCCGTATAAATCTGAGGGTGGCTGCGAGCTCCTGCCGCCCTCGCCTGTCTCACCTCCTGATCCCGAATATATTGAACGTATTGAAAGTGAGATGGAGCAAATCTTTGCTAATACACATCTATTCGAGGACGAGCCGGAAGAGAAGGAATTGGATATCTCAGAAATGACGGAGGAGCAGGCGTATGCGAATTATGTGGGCAAAGTGTCTCAATGGCTTCAATTTCCGCCAAAGCAGGTGTCGTCGGAGTACATGCCGAAGAGCAAGGCCCATTGGGACTGGAGAGCTTTGGAGTTGAGGGGAAGAGATCCGTTTACAGTTTTCTCGGGCCCTGGATTGAATCTGGATGATGGGAGTGGAATCAAGTTTCCCGCAACTTTCTGAGTACGGTGTTTACAGCCGGTAGTCGGTAAGCCCTTTTTACTTTGTATTTTTACTAGATAGTTCTTAGACGGCGTTTACGGAGGGTTTTCTTGATAGATGGCCAGTCTCTTTTCTGGTATGCCAGGTGCATTCTTTCTGATAGACTACACTTGCACATTTACAAGACCTTGATTTCTGGCGGTCAGTTGCTGGGCATGCATTGGCCAGCTTCTGAAGGTGAATGATCATTGGTCAATAAGTTACGTCAATACATACCACCCACGTTTTACTTTTTGTGGTAACTGGTTTACCTCCGCTTTATAGCAGCCCTCTGCCCTTTTTCAATCCAAACCCCATCACTGGCGGTATCTGAGAGTAATTCTCCCACGATAGCTCCTTTCCGTCGGGGCAGGACTTGAAAGCTGGCTCTTCAAACCCATCCAGCACAAAACCCTTTACCAGAAAAGGGCGCAGGAGTTCGCTCAGGGGGCGATGGAAGTAGTACTTCATATCCCGATTACCATTTCACTCCCAGAGGTACTCGGGAAGGGGGGGTACCTGTATTTCCGCCTGCCCCAAAATCGCTTCACCTCTCGTCGGTGGTATATCGAGATACCTCTCTACATTGATGCTATAGATATTCCTCACCCTCCCAGAAGCAGGATCGTCGATGACTTGGACACCCCTATTCGTACCAGAAGAGTTGAATGCGGGGTGCATCACCGTTGCCACAAATCTTTTTCTTCATCAGCTTGGTGTGCATAATGACTAGGTACCCCACCTTCCGCTGTCAGTTAGCAGGCGCGGCAACGCATTTGCGAGTGGTTCGAGCGTAGGAATATCCATTAACGCCATCTACCATCGTTACCCCTCTCTTCTCATTCTCTTGGGGTGGGAGCGGGTACATTGATAACCACCGCATCAAAGCTTCCAACTCCCCGCGTCTCGCTGAACGCATTCAGTTCCTTCTCGCTGGTGCAGTCCAGAGTGCTAAACTCCACATCGTGATTATTACCATGCCTGTGGGCTAGCTCTATCATCTGAGACGAGAAATCCGTCGCTATGACACATGCACCACAGTCTCTGAGACGCCGCGAGAAGATTCCGTTGCCGCAGGCTAGCTCGAGAATCATACTATCCTGTTGCACTGGAGAGAGGAGGGTGAGGGCGGTAGGACAGACGAGGTGCTGGTAGAATGAGTTGCCGGTAGAGCCTGAGGGTATGTTAGTGGCACGTGTGTGGAGGGAAAGGATAGAATAAACGTACCCATGGCGGCGTCCCAGGAAGGGGCGTTGGCGTCCCAGATTGCGCGGTGGTCTGATGGCTCTGCCATGGGTGATTGAGTGACAATTGATGGGGTGCGGGTGCGCTTTATGGAGCCTAGAGTTGAGTCATTCCAATATATGAAGACGGCCCAATAGATGTCCCGGTGACTGCATATTGCCGGGAAGAGTTACACCGCAACTTTCCTCACGAGTGCTGTGTTGTGATGGGTATGAAACTGACCTCTCAGAAATGTCAGATCTTCCTTAAGATTAAATTTGCTAGAGATAGAATGGAAAACACGCCCAAATGGATGGAACGACTTGGAACACATATGCAACACATCAGAGGCATCAAGTACTGGCGGGTGAGATTTGGTGAGCTGCAGATCGAGGCTTGGCTTTGATAAACACAACCATGAACCATGAGGCTCTATAGCTCCAACCTAGATTCAACCCACATCTACAACTTCCATCTTCGTTTCCGTCCTCATCCATCTATTCCTTCATCCCCGCATTAACAGAGCTCTCCCACGCACTACCCTCACATCTTCGATCAATATGAGTGACGTCCGGACCCTCCACCAATCGCTGCGCCAGTGCGTCAGTAAGAAAGACTACAAGACAGCCTCTAAGTACCTCGCACAACTCAAAATCGCGCTGCTCAACTACAACGCACTGATTCCATCGACCGACGTTCCTCCGGCAGTTCTCGGTGGGGCCCGCGAGATCCTCGAGATTGGTGCTATCGTCAGTATACATCTCCAAGACGAACCGGCGTTTCTTCGATACTATGCGCAACTGCAGCCATTCTATGCCAACCCCATCCTCAACAAGGTGCCCAGCAAAAACAAGAACAAGATTGTCGGCCTCTACCTGCTGCTATTGCTCACCAAGAATAATATCGCCGATTTCCATACCACCCTCGAGAACATGCCTGGTGCTGAGGAGGGCAATTTTGTGAGGTATCCGGTTATGTTGGAGAGGTGGTTGATGGAGGGGAGTTACGATAAGGTGTGGCAGGCGACCAAGAGTAGCCAGGTGCCCAGTGAGGAGTATGCGAGGTTTTCGGAGGTCGGTTTATGCTCTTTCTGAATGGTGGGATCATAGACTTATTGGGATAGGTGCTGGTTGGAACCATTAGACACGAGATTGCGAGCTGTTCTGAGAAGGCGTATGCTTCGTTACCGGTGTCGAATGCGAAGCAGCTGCTATTCTTGGAGTCTGAAGGCGCAGTTGTAGATTTCGCGGGAGAGGTACGTTTACTCCTGATCACTACCGCTATGCCACCGGGACGTGCTGACGAATTGCTACAGCGAGATTGGGATGTCCGTGACGGAAGAATCTACTTCCCACGAGATGATGGTGAGAAGGCATCGCTCTCGAGCACCAACATAATCAACAACACGATTGGCTATGCACAAGAGTTGGAGACGATTGTCTGAAGGATTATATTGCAGTGTGGATGTGGGATTGGTTAATTCCGGGGAAGGGAAAGTTGTCACGCATTATCAGGGTCTTCTCCAGCTTCTTGGATTGTCTCAAATAGACCAGATACACACCCTCTTGTCATAGAAACTACAGCTCGCCACCACGTTCGGAGCACCTGCGTGAACATGGCTTCCGTAATTCATACTCTCATTCTCCTCCCACCTCGCCACTACCTCCAATCCTTTACCCATATTCATCACTCTCGACCCGGCATGCATGCAGCTCGCCAGTAACTTTCCGGGGCGTTCAATCTCTTGTAACCTCCACACTCCCCCTCCAAGATCTGTCTCATCAACTGCCTGCATCCTCTCCCGCAGATCCCACACCCGCAGCATCTCGTCATAGCTTCCCGTCAACACCTCGCCTCCATCCAGTGCTAGAATCGCCGTCACCCCAGCCCCATGTGCACTCCTTCTACTCCTCACCACCTCCGTCCCCGCATCCAGGTCCTGCCCAATAAACATGCTATCATCACCGCCAGAATACAGCCTCTTCCCATCCGGCGAGAATTCGCATGTCCAAGCCTCAAGCGTATGCGGCGTGTACGAATCCCTCACCGTGCGCACCTCAAGATCCACAACCGCAACTCCGCCGTCGCTGAGCGTACACGCCAGCACGCGCTCCTCCGTCGGTGAGAAATTCAGCGATAGCACCAATACTTCCTCGCTGAACAGCTGCAGCGTCTCCACGTGCGCAATTCGTCCCTCCTCCTCAGCGAGCGAGTACATCGCGATCGCACCCCGGCTCAGCGCAACCGCTAATATGCGTCCGTGGAATTTGAGGTCAAGAACCGCGCCGTGCGCGGTAGGGATAGACTGCAAATGCGTCAACCCCCCCGCCAATGAGTGACGGTACAGCTCCAGCGTACCGGTCTTCTTAGTTTCGAGCGTGGTCGCAGTTTCATCGAGGAGGTAGGTACCTACCACCAGGAGGCTGGGGTCGAGAGGTGAGAACTGGAGACATGCTGGTGGGGTTGCGGTAAAGACTGTGCTGGTGGATGGGATCAGGCGGGATGCTTCGAGGGAGGAGGACATGATTCTCGGTGCGGGGCATGGGGATGACTTGGCGTAAGGCGTTTGGGGCTCAAAAGCTTGTTTCGGTGGATGAAGGCGGAGGTGCATTCTTCTCATTCTCGCATGTTGCGTGTGTTTCGTATGTACAGATACCAACCTTCCGTCTTCCCCAAGTCTAAATAGAAATACATGTACAAGAATATTTATCCACAAACCCCATTCCACCCCGCTCCACCTTACCCCACCCCACCCCACCCACCCCACCCCATCCACCCCAACAGAAGTAATCAAAAAGGAAGTTGTATTACACACATCGTTGTAACCATAAAACGGCCCGAGAACCATAATGAAGAGAAGGGTGGCGGCTAAAGGGTAGCAAATCGCAACAGGTATACAGCTCCTGACAAATCTATATAATCCCAACATTTTGTGGAAATCCCCCGATCCCGTGCTTAGTTGCTGTACATTTCCCAACCAATTTCTATGTACCCGACTTTTCTGAATCCGAAAAAAAGAAAGAGATGCGTGTTCGTGGTTGTTCGTCATAAAATAAAATGTCTTCCGTTATTTCTTTCTAGTAAGGACCATGTTCAAGACCTCCTCTAGGCCAGCTCGTGCTTCGGTGTCAGGGAAGACTTGAATCGCGTCCTTGGCTATGTCGCAGAACGATTGTGCAAGGTCTCTTGTTCGTTGGATACCGTTCGACCTGTAGACTAGCTCTCGTGCCTGCAAAGCAATTAGCTACTGCATGGGTTGCGATAAGTTATCAATTTAGAGCATACCTTAGCAGTGTCCCCTTCTTGTTCGAACTTCCGTGCAATCATTGGACCGAGCTCTGGGAACTCTTCCCATGCATAAAACACAGGTGCAGTGGCGAGACCTAGCTCCAAGTCTGCAGTCGCCGGCTTGCCCAACTCTTCGCTGCTGCCGGTATAATCAAGAACATCGTCAATCAGCTGGAATGCCAGTCCCATGTGCTTTCCGTATACATATGCCGCGTGTGCAACCTCCTCCGTTGCACCCCCCAAGACGGCCGCCGCACGGCAAGATTTTGAAATCAGCGAGGCTGTCTTGAGATATGTCTTCTCAAGGTAATAGTCGAGCGATTTCGAGAGGTATTCCGCTGATCCATGATCCGTCCGCGTGTTGGTAAGCTGGTAGAGCTCGCCCTTCACCAACTCTGAGATAACTTCCGCAATGAGCTCAATCACCTCCGGCTGTCGCAGACGCGCCAAGAACACCGAAGCTCGTCCAAGCATGTAGTCTCCGGCCAGGACGCTCATTTTATTCCCACTAAAAACGTTCGCACTCGGCATCCCGCGTCTAGTCTCCGCATGATCGACAACGTCGTCGTGAAGTAGGGAGGCGGTATGGATCAATTCGACAATCTCGGCCAGTCTCCGTTGTGTTCCTAGAACTGCTATGACTTCACCCGGCGCTGTTCCCAATATGTTTGCCGGCATAGATCGGGACGATAGTATTGTCAAGTCGGGATTTCGGTCCGCGATTATTGATGTAGGAGCAATCGGCTTGTTAAACTTCGCTTCTAATGATACACATGACGCCTCCCAACCCTTGATCTTTGGCGCGGCGGAGGTCGCTCTAGCCATGAGGAAGACAACCATAGGCCGAAAAAGCTTTCCGGATGACTGGAGATAATACTTTGACGCAGAGTCAAGACCGGGATAGCCGGACGAAAGGAGGAGCGAGATCTGAGACTTGAGATGGCTCAACTCTAAAGAAACAATCTTGTCCGGTCTGACGCGGGTGATTGGAATGGTAGGAGATGCATTGCGGAGGGGCGTTCCCGGTGCTGGAGGAATGTCGGGCTCGGGGATAGGTATCGTCGTGGCGACTGCGGCGGCGGCTGAGGACTGTAACCGTGTGCCATTGACTCTTGATACGCTGGGGACTATTGAAGGTCGTAACCGTATAGACGCACTTGGGGCTCTAATTCGCAGCAGCGACCGGCTGATGCCAACCATCATGATATTTCTAGGATGTTGTAAACTCGTATCGTAGTACTTATGCACGCTAAGCAGACTGGAATTAATGCCGCGGCAAGCAGATGAAGTGCTCAACGGACAGGAAGCGAATGACGGCGTCTATAAATAATGGGTGGGAGGCGTTGCTATATGTCGATAAGGGAACCCAAGGCAAGCAGAGGCGATAGTACGTAGGAACGACAAGCGGAGTACATATATGATACCTGGCTAAGGTACTTGGTACGTACGTCAAAGTTCGCGGGTGGTTGAAAAGTCGTGCAGGGGTCTTGACTAGTCTCGGTAGTCGGCGCGACACGGAGAGAGCACATCGTCACCACACACGAACAACAGACGATACATGTAGATAACTGCAGCTAGCTGACATTCCCGAATCCTGATTGCTATTATGCATTGCTATAGACAGCTAACCCCAAATCGTCTGAATTCCAAGGAAATCATTCTTGTTGAGTTCGAGATCCGAAAAGACACTCTCGCTTCCTACAGATCGACCGATCAACATCTATATAAGTTCAAGCACTCTACTATATCACATACCTTTGAGATGCGCAACTCGCTTTTCATCCTCCTCTTCTAACAGATCTAGCTCCTCCGCGGTTCCTTCGTGATCCCCCTCATGTGGAAAGCTCTTCTCACCAATGAAGAGGATCTCGGCATTCTGGTAGTCTAGGTGTTTTGGCTGGACTGCTCCCCATCTAAGCCCCCGAAACTCTTCCATTATCCTATACAATTAGCCATTGCACATTGACTGTGGTGATGACGGGGCATACTCCTTGGGATACTCTGCGGGGTTTGGAATTCCTGCATTCGGTGGTGCCGGTGTCTGAGGGTTTCTCACGGAAATGACAAAGCTTCCCTTTTCCTTCAGTCCAAAATCTCCCTGGAGCTCATTTGGCTTTTCGGGAACCGTAAGAATATACGCAAAGTGGGACTGGCGTTCGTTATCGGACTTGGTGATCGCATAGACACCTTCGCCGATGGGTTGGGCCGGGAAATCCGTTCTCTCTCTACCGCGACGATTGTATTGATCAGTACCACTATAAACAAGTAAGCAAGAGAATCAGTATCCTACCCCACAGTCTTGGTCTGGTAAATTCTTCCTTTCAAAAACTTTTCTCTCAGATCCTCCAAGCTGGCTTCCGGTGCTTCAACGAAAGTCAATAGCCTTTCGTATCCCTTGGCTGGTAGCCTCTTCTTGGGGATGGCAAGCAATCGGTTTTTTCCACTGTCCTGGATCTTGCCGTCGACCAGCTTTGTTCCCGGTGGTAATGGACGAAGCACCAAGTACGATCTCTTCACCTCATTCATTGATTCCGGATGCTCCACATTCACCTTACCACGGAGAAAGAAGTATACTAAGCCCTTCTCTAAGATTGGAGAGTCCTCAACCCTCTGCTCTCGAGCTTTCTCAACAGCAATTCCCGAGGCATCAATGTTGCCCTTTGCGGCTGCAGCATCGGTCATTTCAACATCGTCGTTGACTTTGGGATTGTACTTCTCCAGGCCGGCGTCTAAGTCAGTAACTTCCTCAACCGTCACTTTCTTGTTGCCGTTTCCCTCCTTATCCTTATCCTTACCCTCCTTCTTTTTTTTTCCAGCACCCGACTTCTTCGGTGTAGTGGTGGTGGTTGATTTTGCTTTCTTCTTCTCGGGCTCTTCCTTCTCGTGTACTGCTTCGGTGGTGTCTTTATGCTTTTTTCCGGCAGACTTGTCCTTGATACTGCCTCGTCGAGTGGTGACCATGGTAATAGCTTACAATTGTGGCCGTAGAAAGTAGATATAGGTTCAGCGGAGTCCGAATTGATATGTAAGGGTATGGTATATCTGCTCAGTACTGAGGTTTACTTGTGTTTATATGTAGCTGGCATGCGCAGCGATGATGTCATTGTGGTCGCACTTCCGCAGGATTCACGGGATCTTGGCTGAAACCCAAGATGTCATACAGAAGGGTACTCTAAAGTACTCTTACTATTGCATTGGCAGCCACTACAATAAGCTGTATTGGAGATAGGTATATTTGCATTTGAGACTAGGGCCCATGGAAGATGCAAATGTTTTTCAACCCCTACTCGAAACCTATCAACTGGACAAGACCTCTCCAATGTAGTCCTTAAATATTGTTGGAGAACGACATAGAATTCTACACTATTATTAGAAAAAGAAGCTCTTTCTTAGACCGTTCCAAGTATGTTAGTCAGAGATGACAGTCTAACAACTGTCAAAACTTTCTGGAGACTGTTGTTAGACCATTTTTAAACCGTCCCTTAACGTCAAATAGGCCGTCATATTTCATTAATGTACTCGGGACCGGCTAAAAAAAAGGCACCCCTTTCCAATAGTAGGTATTTAGTATCCAAAAGCCGTGACGATAGATGCATCTATACCACCATAACTCGCCCCTCTCTCCCAGTTCAATCCAAAGAGATTCCCAAGTCCAATTATCCTGCCCATACCCGTGGAAGCCCTATGCTTACAGCGATATTACCCTTGACCTCCTCACAGCATCTCACTCACAAGATTAGGGTTGCATCCCATTAACGCAAAGTGCGGTGGTCTGTGCACTGGCAGGGATCCATAGGAAACTTCAAATCCTCACCCACCACTACCGCCACAACGACAAACAACAATGATGAGTACCTCAAACCGCGCAACAAAGACCGGCGGCAATGGACAACTGAAGCGGAAGCGGCGACGACGCAATATTCGCACTGCAGATATATCCTCGTCCTCATCGTCGTCGTCGGATAGTAGCAGCGACAGCGAGAGTGAAGTGGAGGTGAAGAAGGGGAAGGGGAAGGGGAAGGAAGAGGTGGAGGAGGTAGAGATGGAGGTGAGGATGGGTATGATATTATAGAGAAGGCGTGCGGTGCTGAGGAATAATTGCTAGGATGCACCACCGATTGATGAGCGCTCTGAATCGGAAGAGGAGGATGAAGAGGAGGTAGCAGCGACGATAAATTCGGCAAAGTCCTTTAAGGAAAAGGTACATAGCAGTAGCAGCATATCTTATTTTCTACAAGAGCTACATATCCACAGAACTAGACTAACATGTAACAGAACGGTCGTTTCTCGTCGCCCGTCCGCAATTTCCACGATTCCAACGTCGACGCCCGCTTCGAAGAATACTACATGAATCTAATCACATCCGAATTCGGCGACGACTTGAATAATTTGCGGATGGCGAAGGACTTTAACGACAAGTCGCTAGCGATGTTGGTGCACTCGTTGAAACAAGGTGTTAATATCTTTGATCCGGAGGAGAAGCGCATAGTCCTTGGCGGAGGAGGAGGAGGAGCGCAGAAGTGACGATGGGATGACGACGATTGATGGTATACTAATAAAAGTGCTGTTCCCTGCGATTAAAAGAAACCCCGTGCTCTGAAGTCCGTTTGTTTGTCGTGAACTGGTAGCCCTTTTTTGGATGCCTCCTCTCGTCCTCCTCTTCCTCCCAAAAATTTCCCTCAAGAGGCTACCGACATCATCGGAGTACTTGGCCTCGCAGGCTGCTCTTTCAACCGTCCGTTCTCGACATAATCGGCGGCCCTGAAAACCTTCACCTGCTCAGGCTCCTTCCACATCGCTAGCGGCTTCCCCTCATTTAGAGCCCTCTCTTCTCTTCGTAGCGCTTGCTCCGTTTTCTCGACCTTGCTCGACATCTGCTTGATACTATCGCCCGTTCTCGCCACGAGTGCCTGTTCCGGTTCGTCAGTTAAGAGCGAGCAGGTTCTGGTGTCGGGTAGGAGATGGGTGATACCTCAAGCAGGTCGATCTGGCGGTAAACATCCTTCAGCTCATCAGCGATAGGGATAAGCTTTTCAGCCGTAGGCTCGATAACATCCGATATCTGTGATTGCGCCTTTTGCCGCCGCATATCAGCTATCCCCCGCATCTGTCTCTCATCTGGAACACATACATCCTGCACCAAATCCTTCTGTGTCCTCATCGTGTCTTCACATTCTTCGCGGAGTTTCGTGATATTGGAGCTCTATTATTCCACCAACCGGTATTAGATTCTCCTTATGTAACCGCGCGCACATGTTGGGCGGGGAAAGGGTAGCCTACCAATGGTGCAAACAACGAGCTCCTCAGATACCCCGCCAACTCCAAAGCGACTGCGGGTGGCAGTTCGAGCGGCAAGCCGTTGCTGCTGTTGAAGGAGCGTCTACCACTAGAGTTCGACATTGCGTACTTATGTATATGGAGAGGGGTATGCAAAAAATAAAGCCAGACAAATGAGATCAGATGAAACACCACAGAGGGATCTTGTTCGATCGGGTAATTTTTTTGGGCGAGTATCGGCGTATGTAGGGCTCGGGTGGGGTGAACTTGTTGGAAGCTACTTAAGCGAGGACTGGAAGAAGCTGGTACGTGCACAACGCCGGAAGATGGAATTGATTGGGATGGACCATGGATTGGTCGGAGGAACTGGGGAAGAGATGGAGCTCGTGATGTGGAGAAAGGAGAAAGAAAAAACGGATGGGTCGGCCGGCGATGCGTTGTTCACACAAACAAAAAAAATATGATGGTGGAGGTGGTGGGGGAGTTATTCCCCCTGCAGAGTCACGTTTCGAAGTTTGCATCATAGCAGAGCATTGAGACGTCTCGACACCGCTGTACATGTCAAACCCCACTTCGACTTCTAACATCGTGATGTTGCATCAGATGTATATTTATGTCCGAGACCTGATGCAACAGTTTGATGGTATGCTTGTTTTGGATCTACTCCTACGTTTTATGTCTAGCTAGTACATTGGTGTAGCTGCTGCCTCTCATCTTGACGGGTATCAAACTCTTCAAAGTAAATTCACCAACCAACACTGCCCGACACGCCCCTACTCCCGCTCGTTCTTCCGGTAATGGGAATAGATACTGAAGCCAACCTACCCTCACAAAACAGCGCATATGCACCAACAACACCCAAAAGAAAAGACCAAACGCAGGCGTAAATGATCGTAAAATGCTGAAGGAAAGAAATATAAACCGTGAAAATATTACAATAATGTTGGATGGTCATCCAACAGAGGACATCGTCGTCCACATCCCCTTCTATTTGTCACACTGGAGAAGTTGACGTTTAGCGACCGTTTCTAAACCCTCCGCCAAAACGACCACCACGACGCCTGCCACCACGGCGACCACCACGGCGTCGACCACCACCTTGACCACCTTGACCTTGACCCCCTTGTCCTTGTCCTCCGCCAGTAGCATTTCCACCATTACCAGCATTACCACCATTATTACCAGTGTTACCACCGGCGTTGCCATCAGCGTTTCCGCCGCCTTTTCCAACTGTGAACTTTGTGCAATCGTCTTGGGCACCACGTTGAGCTACCGGCATAAGAACAGGTTGATGGTTGGAGGCGCTGCTCATGGTGCACACTCTGTAGTTTCCAGCAGGAAGACCCTGGTCAACCGAGGCTTTGAGAAGACCATTGCCGTTTCCAGCGTCGTTAATACCCTTAAAGAAAACAAACTTTGTTGCATCAGGACTAGTAAGGATTATGAAGTCAGTTTGTGCGACCTGTGATGAATGGAAATTGGTGCACTCACGCTTGGTTGGGAGTTAAGCTATTACCAAGGTCCTGGACTGTTACGTGAGTATGGCCAACAATATTGCCGCCCTTCAACGCTTGTGGTGCAGCGTAGTAGGTGTTCTGTGGATTTGTGAATGAACCCGCTTCAAGATTTGCGACCTGGACAGTGATATCAAAAGCTTTGTCGGCTGCAACATCCTCACCAGGAGCCGGTGAGACGATAATCGAGGAGACCATGTTGGACTGAGCAGGAATATCTCCCATCACAATGCCGTTACATGAACCTCCCTGCACCTGTGCGCCGTTTGTGAGTGTCTTGCCTGTGCAGAAGTTGATGAAGTTTGCGTTGTCCCTATAAAACCATGTCAATGTCTCCATTTTCTGAATTGCATGCCAGAATTCTTACGTTGCTGAGTCTGCCTGTCCAGCAGCAGTCCCACCACCGTTCTGACCAGTAGCCTTGGAAGCATCCTGAACGTTTGCAGGATCCAGCTGTAAGTCGGCATTGCCGCCTGCATTGCCACCATTGTTTCCTCCATTGCCACCGCCGTTCCCACCGTTGTTCCCCCCGTTACCACCATTGTTTCCTCCATTACCACCGTTGTTCCCTCCGTTACCGCCACCATTCCGGTTACCGCCAGCAAGCCGACCTCCACCACCACCAAACTACATCTTCGTTAGTGTGAAAGCTAGCGAGATTTGAACAGGCAAGGTGCCTCACCTGTCGTGGTAATATATTTATGCTGCGTGCATGTTCGTGGTGGGGGGAATATGCGGTCGAGATGGAAGCCAGCCCGGCAGTTGCAAGCAAAACCAACGGTAGCTTGGTGAACATGTTGAGTGGATGGATGAATTGACTTATATATAAAAGAGGGAATAGGGTCGATAAGTCAACAAAGAGAATCACGATCAACGTAATCTCGGCCGGCGAGGTGAATACAGGCAGAAGGAAGGGATTGAAATGTTGGTATAAAGAATGTCCCTCCTCTGGCTAGACAGATGCTGCTGTAGTGTGGAGAGCAAGGAAAAGTGGTCATTTTCGTCGGGAGGGACTGTACACTTAAGAACTGCCCAGTATTCAGGAGCTCCATGGTGCTACTCGCGCCTGGAAGCTTCGAACAGAAAGTGTTTGCAACAGCCACACATGGCAGTGGTCGTGATCCCCGTAGAAGATATGTTGAAACCGGGTAGAAATGTATCGGCTCTGTTTCGAGAAGTATCCTGGAAAGATGGACCAGTCGTCGTTAAATCCAATCAGGTACATGGCGGTCTACTAATTTTCTGAGCAACTATTATTGAAGGCTAAGCGCTAACAATTGTTGGATAAGCGACTGACTTCGCGTAGAGCTCCCGTATTTTGGTTTGAGGTTTCGTTTCAACCATCCCTGCACATTCACAACATATGCGCATCCGATCCTCCTAGTGGAAGGCAACAACGTTTGGGGAGCTAGTCTTGAGACATCATCATTCAATATCTGCTTCACTTGCCTACTCTTCATGTAGGCCAGCCCCTCTGTTTACGGTCCACATTAATGCTGAGGATTAGTTATATCTCACTATGGCGTAAGTGGCGGAAATATGCTACTGGCTCAGTCACAGATTCCACTCGCAGACTTTGAATCGTCATAGACAAGACAGGACTGATTTAATTGTAAGCCACCCCAATGACTAAGGTCTAGCTTCAACAAGATATCTTCCGTCAATAGTTAGAGTTCAATAATGTCGTTGATTTAAGAACAGGAAATTTTCTTCGTGATTTCTCAGTTGGTCGAAGGCGGCTCCCAAAACTGGAGACGATATCTCATGCCCCGAAAGTTATACAATGCGAATGAGGGAGGGAGGGTATTGTATGCTATGTTGAAGTTTTTGTCAGCCCCAATCAGCCGTATTTTTTCCTTAGACGCTTACCAGCTCCTTATATCTTCCCCCTAAAAAAAGCACCGCTGAGCTTCATAAACTCCGCAAATTGACTTTTACCCTCAGCTACGTCAGTGTTTACCAAGCCTTCTTTAATCCATCCTGGCAATTTGTCCTGAATCCTTTTACTGTTATAGCGTTTATCAATCAAGATGATTGCCGCAAAGTCCCCTCTGTGTCGAATTGCCCTCCCGATACTTTGGTTGACGGAACGCATGCACGCATTCTCATAAAACTCTCTTCCCGTAGATTTGGCATAGGCCAATTTCTGGGCCTCAAGCGTTGATCCCATAAAGGTTTTAGGTTCAGATGGATGTGATTGGAAAGAATTGTAGGCGACGTTTTCCACATGTTGCATTTTTGCCCGCCATTCCACACTCTGGGCGTTTGGAAATGGCAATCCAATCATTACAACACCGCGTCCTAGACTATGAAAGTATGTCAACACTGAGCTTTGTCCATCTCGTCATTCTCGGCCCGCCTGGAAGTTTGATGTAGGCCAGTTTCATAACACACGAAACAACCAGTGTATTGCCTTGGCAAATTCAACCACATGTATCTCATTGAACCCAAGAAATATCTTTCTGTTCCTTCGAATAAACGGGGATGGTAACTTACTTGTCATTGAAGTTGATACCTTCACTCATCTTTCCACCAACGACGCTTAATAGAAGTCCACCTTTTCCTGAATCAATCGCCATGCTGTATCCCACAAGCGTTTCCTCAACACTGCTCTTCTCACTGGACTCTTGAAATATTTGCTTCCTTCCGGCTAATCTTTCCCATATCGAGAGACCACTGGTAGGTTTTTTCTGCCATTGCGCAACAATAAAGCTGAGATATGAATAGCTAGGAAAAAAGCATACCACACCATGCGGTATTATAACGCAGATGTTGTTGATCGCTCTCCCCAGCTCTTCGATCATATTGGAATCCATGCGCTTTTCGTACGTAAATTCGAACTCCCGTCCAGTTGGGCCCTTTATCAGTGGCCATGCTAGCAGGTTTTCTTTTAGAGTGATATGTCCACAAGCCAATGTACGTATCTTTTCGTTCGGAAGATATGGGAAGAGGTGTGCAAGAAAGTCCTGCATAGGCTGCATAGTACCTCCGGCTAGTATTACAGCTCTCGCCTCCTCGACAATATCTTTGAAGTGGAATGCCGGATCCAAAAGCATATATTTGAAGCACAGTTCTTTAGACTCTGTTCTCCCATAGAAAATCTTACCTTCGCCCGAAGGATTGGTCAATGTCAACAAGAAGCCCTGGAGGTGCGTAAGTACAGGGACTGAATCCTTTGTCTTGTTCTGCTCCGCTGTCTTTCCTAGACGTTGTTGTTGCTCAGCCTTCTTCTGTTCTGAATATACCAAATATCCTTCTAGCTTTCGCGCGAGCTTGCTTTCCGTCAGGTATTTTTGAAGTTTGAAGACGTTAATCTGATCTATTCCTTTAGCCGCCAGAAGGTCTCCAGCCTGCACCTCGCCTTCCGTGCCTTTTTTGCTCAATCCGTCGAGATAAGCAGCAAGGCCATCCAAAAGACGGGAAACCTGCATGACATATACCTTATTCGATCCTTTGAGTCTATTTCTGAACTTCGAAAGATATGCGTCTAACTGTGCTATGCATCGGTTGAGCTGATCTAGAGTTACCGTGATTGAGTGTATCGACGATATGGCATCAATGAGGTTATGCGCTTCATCAATAATGACTACATGCCCCTTTAGTGAGATACCTAAGGCTTCTCGGGCGGATTTCTGCAGGAGGATAGGATAAGGTAGGGTGACTATCTACACATCCTATTAGTATCCAGCCAGGGTGCGAAAGAATCATAATTCCAACTTCACTTGGTTTGATTGCAGACCGAGAGGCGTAATAAGGACATGTCCCAAGCGTCTTACCAAGCTTTGAGAGATCTTCGATGTCACGAATCGTTGCAAGGGCATGATCCCGAAAGTTCGTAACCAAAACTTGATCGTCTTTTGTAGGCAGAAACTCGCATCTCTTCTCGCCAGATGTACCTGTACCCTTTAGCCCCCGCCACAGCAGGTTATGGGAACTGGCACCTACCTGACTTCTGCATTTCCAAACACCTTTCGTTAATTGCCATGATGCTGTTCAATTTCGCGACTTTCGGGTTTATGCATAAGTTCTTCCGTGATCCCAATGATAAATGTTTGATTTGTTCAGGTAAATCTTCAGCAGCGTCGGACAAAGAGGATGGCATTTCGACTCGTCGAAGTTCGTTCACAAACTGGGTTAGCTGAGAATGTGTCCGAGAACAGAAGAAAATCTTCGTTTCGTCTGGTAGCTCCATCTCCGGATCGTCTTTTGGTGCTGTTCCTGGGACTGATATTCCGAGCCTAAAATCTAAGTTAACAAAGTCGCTCAACTACTACAAACGAAGCTTCCATACTTTAACATGAGCTCTTTCACCTCTGGAGAAAATCCATCTGAATCGTTCGACGCGGCCTTTTTCGCGCCAGATTCACCATCGCTTTGATAGTCATCCAAGATAAATTCGCCCTCATCATCGTCCTCAATTTCAACTTCGACACCTTTCCTCTATGCTCATCAGCACCTGCATCCCCAGCGTAAAGGCCATAGCATGTACCTTCTTTTTGAAATTTCGAACATTTCCAGCCTCGTAGTTTGCTTTTTCTCTGGCTTCTTTTTCTCGAATAGCCTTTAGGCGTTCTTCCAACTCTACCCTTCGCCTTAAAATCCTTTCTTTCTTCTCTTGTTTTGCATATTCCCGAACCCAAGCTGGTTCGTCAATGTCTGCGTTTGAACGTGAGACAAATTTCCCACGATCTTCGAGTTGTTCTAGTATGTACCTTCATCTTCAGCCTCCAACTGCGCCAGAAGATCCCGGTTCTTGTGGTCTCGTAGCCATGTCAATGAACCGCAGATCAAGCTCAATGATTTTCCCTTTTTGACATCGTATTAGCGATGTGGCTTTGTTGGAGGAATCCCTTCCATACCGTGCCTGTCGGAGATTCAAATATGCCAACACATCCGTCTTCTATGGCATCGTACAAAGCATTCATGAACTCCAATTGGATTGCATAAGGGGTGTACGGATGGTAGAAATCCCGTTGAGTAGAACCGTCCATCTTGTCGTGTACACATCCCGTGGTGACGTGTTTGCAGGGTACTTAGTCGCGGTAGCTTGGCCCACGTGACCATCTCGACTTTCAGCAGACGGGCCAAAATCGAGCACCAAAATACAACAATACAAAATTTTCTAATGAAAGAAATTATTTTAAAACCACTTGTTTCAGGCTGTGAGACTACGGTTGACGCCGTTGCTAATATCTCTCATAAGGTTGTTATTGCAGAATTATTGTCGAGTGACATGTAGTGTAGAACTTCTCTCATCTAAAGATCATACTCAATATTCTCACGTTGACATTCACCACCCACGACATCGATTCAACAGCCGTCTAAATGCCCCCCAAGAAAGAAAAGAAAGAACAATTCAAGGGTGATGAAGGTTCCATTAAATTACTGCCATTGTTTAAGCAAAAAAAGAAAATCTGACCAAAACAAAGCGACGGAGATGATCCTCGAGTACCTCACCAAGCAAAACCGTCCATATTCCGCTACAGGTATGCCTCAGTTGTTCTTCCTGAATCCAAAGAAAATTCTAAGTATATTTGTGAGTAGACGTCAGTTCGAATCTCCATAATGCCGTCACAAAAGGTCTACACCATCCATTCCGCCAGTACCCTAATTCAGAACTCTAATGATGACTGATCAGTCACCGCAGCAAAGTTGCTTAAGGAAATGCACGAAAGCGGTCAAATCGAAGGACGGGTTTCGGGGAAGCAGGTGGTTTATCATGTTATCCAGGTATAATGTTCTCCAAGGGTGTGTCATCTATTGGAGTTGACATTCGTCTAGGATCCCAAGGAAAATGTGAGCGAGGAAGAACTGAAAGCGATGGACGAGGAAATCGAAGGTATACAACGAGTATTGCCAACTTCGCGCAGAACTCACACAGACGCAGCTCTCAGGCAGGAGACCACTGCATTAAGAGCACAACTCAAGGACATACAGGTCTCACTGAGTTCCCTCAAGTCAACGCCTAGCATCTCCTCACTCAACGATTCGGCGTCTCTACTTGACCCGGAGGTCCGGGAACTAGAAGATACCCTTGCAATTCTTCAAGCCAGTGCCACGAAGCCTGTTGATCTAGTCGAAAAGGCTGCCGCCGAGGTTGCATACAAGCGTATCGAAAAAGTGTATTTAAAAAGACGGAAGCAGTTTAGGGAGTTCTGGGCAGTGGTGTGTGATAGCATTGATGGTGATCCGACAGAATTATGGGTAAGTTCTCGATTCGCCTTCTATCCGTCTCGGATTAGACTTCCGGCCGTGAGGTCACAGACGCAATTGAATACTGCCGGACATGCTTATCATCTGGTCATTCTGTCTCTTACATATTCTAACTCGAGATATAGGAAACTCTTGGGCTGGATGGAGACCTTTAGTCTATTGTGTTAGACTGCAGGGACGGAGAACCTACGATGTAATGTGATATCCATACCTGCGGTCATCTTCGGTCAGCTTCTCGACGCCTTGTCTCCGCTATGAAGCATTTGTTTACGGTCTGTCTTTCTCTATCTGTATGTACACGCATATATCACAAAAAAAAAGACGGCAACGCGTGGAGTGTCCTTGAGGCGAGCGATCTGTTATTGGTATTTGTCAAATTTATCTCACCACCGAGTGCAGTATATTTGATCAGCTGGACGTATTGTGAACTCTAGGGCGTTTTAGTATTCTAATAAAATGCGGCCCTAGGGCGAATGGATGTATGTTTACGCTACACTACAGTTATGGCTGGAATCACTTGTCCTTAATAGCAATAACTACCAGCTAATTCTATTGACAGAAGGTTCAGCATCATGTACCGGTACAGCAACAAGTACAGAGCCTTACAGACTTTGGTACAGATACTTTGCCATATGGACCATATGGAAAGCGCGGTAAACTAATGAAGCACGCGCAAGATGTTCTACAGGGGTGTCGACCACCAATACAACTGGGGAAGTCATGCTGCATGAAATATAGCCCACAGAGGAATTCTGTCACGTCTCTGGGTACTATTAGGTACTGGAATAGAGAATAAGAAACATACTCCTCCATGTTCATGATTACCGTGTTTTTATTTGAAGAGTGGGGAACAGTATTGTACCAGAATGCTAGAAATGCAATGACAGATATGGTCAAACCGCCCAGATCTCTGCAGCGGGTTTCTCAACTGGGAAAGCCTCTTGCATGCGTTGGTGGAAGTGGTCGCAGACAAACCTAGTCATGTGCTGTCGTGGTTGAGATATGGTATTTACAGATCCGGTGCATCGGCGTATTGAGGAAATGATCGTCTTTTGTCATCCCATCGGACCATTTAAAGCCATGTCGGCATCTCCATCGAGCACCCACGATTCGACTTGCATACTTGGTTAGTATCGTCTTTGTGGGCTTTGAGTTTCAAGTAGAGAGCCGGGTATCTCCATCAACCAGCAATAATTCAACATTCGAGGGCAGCTCTCAGCTGCATGAAACAGCGACACAGTTAGTACTCAACACCAGCATTTGAAAAGGGTTATCTTTATGCTCTTAAGAACCAATCCTCCGTTCGTCACTCGGCGTGGCTAGAAAAACTCTATCTGACAAACCAACCGATATTACCCGCGGCATCATCGCACATCTCATCTCTACGAAAGTTAACTCTATTGAAGACCAAGAGCGTTTGAACCGGATAGATACAGTACAGACGCATACGCCTTGTGGCTGTTCTGAATTGGAGATAAGGAAGGACCCGCGCTCGGTATCCGAACTGATCCATCTCAGTAGAGTACAACCAACCCTCTACTTGTACTCGCACTCCCGCTATTTGGCCTTAACCCTACAACAATTGGACCAGCCACGACAGAGTTCAATTACGATTGCGTGCCTGACGAGCCAATCTCCATCTGATTTACAAGCCTGCATCCGCTGTTCGCTGTCTCGCTGTCATCGGGAATATTCATTGGACGGGTATGACCATCCGTTTCTGTTCGTGAACTTTGAAGTTTAAAGTCCTCAACACTTGTGGCGTTGTTTCTTTTGCTTAAATAGCTACCTACGCACGCTACGTACTCTACTTGGATGGTTATTGGTTGGCGCCGCTGAACGTGGTCGATCACAGCCCAACTGACTACCGGAGTACTGACTGCAAATTAGAGCAACAGTGGGTACCTAGTCTTTTTCGCAACCCCAGAACTCTTTCTTCCCCTTCTGCCTTCTTCTTATTCTTCTTCCCCTCTCTCCTTTAACCTTTCATGCCCTCGCAACTGTCGGCTCCGACTATGCTTGCTGCACCTTCCTCGAACGAGAGCCTCGAGCCGGGCCCCGCTAGCAACACCATTACAGCCGCAAACACAAATTCACGACCAGGCCCAACACCCCACCATCACCACCAACACCACCATAGTCGATCCAGCAGCGCACGCCGAAGCATCTCTGCTACGCAAGGCCAACTCCCTTCGGTGTTGAACGGAAGCACAACCAGCAACACTATGCCGACTCCAGTTCCTCCGAAGCAGGGTCACGCCCAGCCACCCGGCATCCCCATGGGACCTGGAGTGCCGCCGTTCGACGGCTCCCGAAGTCCTCCCGGAAGCAAGAGTGAGTTTGGACCTTTACTCAAGTGCAACGTGGCGGTGATAGTTCCTGACAACTAGTGTTTAGATTTGAATCACGTTCCGTGCAAATTCTTCCGCCAGGGTGCCTGTCAGGCTGGAAAAGCTTGTCCATTCTCCCACAGCACCGACCCTTCGAACGAAGCCGCACCGTGCAAGTATTTTTCAAAGGTACCTTAGATTTTTTGATTTCTACATTTTCGGGGGATCGTATAACGCTGATATTGTCTATTGTAGGGAAATTGCAAATTTGGAGCGAAATGTGCTCTCGCTCATATCCTTCCGGACGGTCGCAGAGTTAACCGGCCAGCTCTGCATGGGAATGGCCATCTCTCGTTTGGCCGCATGGACACCGGCTATACGAACCACCGCTCCGCCCTCCACAATTCATTGATGCAGGCCAATACCGGCAATGTCGGTCACCATACTCCAAATCACTCTTTGGGTGGACAAGACGATTTCCCAGCCCTTGCTGGTCAGCCAATTCCGCAACTCGATCAGAACCTCTCGTCATCGCTTCCAGACACTCAGTTTGGATCGCCACGTAACCCAGACGGCCTACCGATGGCGTCTCTTGGAACTTCCCAGCGCACGTTAGGACCGCTCGATGCTACTCTTCCAGCTTCCATTGATAGGTACGACTACAGCTATTACGCAAAGCATGGTCCGTTTGCATCGTCGGTTCCGAATACATTTGGAGTGGATTCGCCTCCTCCGTCACTACCTAATAGTATCAGAGGAGAGACCACGGTCAGCGCATTGCGGAGGTCAGCGTTTGGTGATGATGATGGTGCAGAGCTTTCCCGATCTGCACAGCTGCGTGAGGGATCCTTTGGGGAGAGACTATTGCATTCGTCCACTACAAGGCGCAACAAAGTCTATTCTTCAAGCTACGGAGGGCCTCAGACATTCTTCAATGGCTTTCATGGATTGGGTAGACCAAAGGACGATAGTGGAGCCACCGAAGCGGAAGGGACGTTTGCGTTCGAGGAGGACTTTTTACCAGAGAGTTTGTCGGACTTGCTTACTCCAGCTGAACGCAACCGCAGAATGTCCAGAACGGATGACGATGCCTTTGGACGTAGTTTTACCGCTCCTGGAACCCCTGGAGAGACGGTTGGATCCCCTCCTCTCGGCTCCCCGGGTAGCTGGGGTCCAATAATCAACCGAACTAAGCGCGAGGACGACCATTCGCAACTCTCTGGTCTCGGACATGTGGGCTCGCCACTTAGGAACTCATACCTACATTCCGACACCAGTCCAATCGCCCGCAGTCTCAATCGAACTGCAAACGAGACTCTACATTTCAACAGCTCTCCTGGGCGTGGAATAGGTGGCGGCATCTCTGCTCTTACACAAAGCTTGAAGCTCAGCAGTATTACCAATTCAGAGACATCCGCCTCACCTAAAGCCATTGCAGCAAATGGCAGACCAATTGAACGCGCCACTTCCTCGCCTCGTCTTGGAAATGGCAAGGTTCATCCTATCGATGAGGAACCTGAGTGTCAGTTCAACTTGGAAGTTGAGGAGGATGGCCTCACTCGGCACACTGGAGGATTTACTTCCGTAGGCACCAACACCTCGGGGCGTACATCTGGCCTTGGGCTAGATGTCGGCGAGAGATATCTTTCAGGAAGATCCTAGGGATCTGGGGTATAGACGATATAGAGTCCTTTTGCATATTTTTTTCTATTACAGTTGATATTCTATACCACACGGTGTTTGCGCATTTCATTGGTCTTACAGGAGGGAAGACCTTTTGTACAAGGAGAGAGAGATTGACGAAAACCTCAGTAAGCATGAAAAGGTTTCGTTCCCGAAGAAAAAAAAAGAATGGGGAAGTGTGGGGTTCATCAAAAGCTAAAAAGTTCGTTTGGGTGGGCGGAGTTGTCTGCTTTTTAAATTTACATATCTGTTCCTGACGCCTGGCTTTACTTCACTGTATCTTTTTTTCCCTCCAGTTTCGTCCGGCCAAGTCGTTTACTACTGCATATTTGAGTCGCTTATGGTTCTTTTTTTTAGCTGGGCTTTTGGAGGATGCAACGAGCTAAACGCCGGCTGGCCGCTGGAAATCTGGTGCGATATGTTGAAATATTGCATGTACCGTGTTGTATGGGTTCTAGGTTCTGACCATTTGTATACGCTTTTTCCCTTTGTTGTTGCCGCGTTGTGAGCACTCGTTTAAACTTTATGGGAAATGGGATACGACTACTGCTGCTACTACTCCTACCTGTGAATCATCGTCTTGCGATTTTCATCCCGTGAATTGCGTTATATCGGGAGGTTAGATTAAGATTAGGATTTTGATTGTGCGGCTAATCACTAATCATTTGTCGCTCACGACATTGAAAATCATACACCTATGGTCCGGTAAAAAAACGGGCCGAATCATGGTCAAGGGTCGAATCTTTCTAGATGTTTCATTTATGTAGAGTTAGCGGCAGGTGAGTAATTTGTCATTCGAAGAGACCGAGATCATGGAGGTCCTCCCAATGGAAAGGTGATTGCCATCACCCTGTATGACCAACCAGGTTTAGGTGAATCATGGAAACGTACTCGGTTTATATATCGATGTAAGGGCGGGTTCACACCCCTACTCCCATACACGCCTGATAAAGGAGGTGATTAACTCTAGAGTACAGATATATAGTATTACAAAACCTTCGCAAGCTCTTTCGCCGTGGTTTTATGCACCAAATGCGTAGGATGTAAATTATTAAGCCAGAAATACTTATCCACAGGGACTCCACACGATGGAATAGAGGTATTCCATTCTGGTGTCCCACTGTTTCCATTGTTAGCACCATGGTTATTACAAACCCAACGTTCGATAGTTGGTACATACTTCATATACTCAGTGCAATATGCGGTAGTGTTCTTGAACCCATAATGCTTTGGGTTGTCGAGGATCTTGTTGAAAACCTTTGAGCTCTGGAATAGCTTTGCCCATACTCCGCTCTTCTCCTTCTTCAATGATTTAATGCGCTGGAAGAGGAGGTTATTGTAATTTGCGAGCGCCTTTTTCTCGAGGGCTGCACTTGCTGCGCCTTGACCGGTGGTGAGGGGTGAGCGGTCGATGGGGGGTACGTCGATGAAGAGGAAGCTGCGGGCACCGGCGGTGTATAGCTGGAGGCATCTTAGCTAGGTTTGAGGTGAAGCTGTGAGGGGAAAGGATTATGTACCTTATCTACAAGCCCGAAGTACTCGTTCAGAAGTGTCGTATGGAAGGTGAAGTTATTGTTCCCGTAGGTGTTGCCTATGTGGTAACGGTCAGATTTTGGTATTTCAATGGCTGGCTGGTTGTGGAGCGTTACGCACCTATGTCGTTTATACCTATCCAGATCAGGAAGAGACTGTTTTCGGCCTCCCAGGGCGCAATGGTGGATTTTTTGGGCTGCAATACTCCCAGGAAGAGGTCTTCTATTTGTTGCTTGAGCGAAAGGACTGTTGGTTTCCAAGGTGTGACGAGGGCCGAGTCAATGGTTGCACCGCCTGTGATTGTTAGAGTTCCCGGGGTTGAGGTCGGCGGAGGGGAGGAGTGGAATACCGTAGGCGAAATCAAAGGTCAAGACTTCGCTCTTGTTGTAATTCACTGTGAGATAATCGATCCAATTTGGCCCACTACGAATTTCCACCATCAGCCATGAGGAACGATAACGCAACCACGTTTGTTTCTCTGAGCATACTTTGCAGAAGTCCAACCCGGATATGTCGGGTTTCCCAATGGATTTCCAGGAGTAGGTAGCGGGCTCCCATCTGTCAAATTGAAGGACGTAGTCGTGTAGGAATCCCCACTATTATCCTCGTTAGCATCCACTCAATTAACTCTGATTCCCCACAGACTACTTACAATGCAAAAAAGTACTTCAATCCTGCCAGCCCAGGATACACTGGCCCTGCCTGGGCTACGGAGCTTCTAAGGAGTGTAAATACGGCTAAGCATGACCAGAGGCTTTTGTTGCAAAGTGTCAGCATCTTGACTGCTGTGAGTGGGTTCGGAGAGACAGCAAGCGCTGGAGGCGTACCTTATAACCACGGCTATCCATATTTCTTCCAGATCATCCGGCAGTGGGAGGAAAGTACCGTAGAGACATTATCCATCCTCGCCATTGCAGTAAGAGGCTTATTCTTACCTGATTAATATCCGCTGTCTCTATGCGGAGATAAGTATATTGATCTTAACTATGGACCGGGTATGGGGATATCGGCAAAGCAAAATGCTTTGGCGAGCTCATGACGAATATGAACGGCTGAAGTGGACAAGGCATGTTCATTTCAGTTTGTCACTCGTTAGGCTGGTCCACATGACAGATGTTAAACCCTGCTCCCGGGAAGATGGCGTACGCGTGGTACACGATAGTACCTGCATGTATCATAATGGTACACTTAAATTTACGAATCTTTGCCTCCACCGTTCATCACCAGATTGTCAAGAACAATTGTAGAATCGCGGTGAGCTAAACTCAGTACCTAACAATTCCAACCATACCGATTTGAATTAGTAGAATACCATGGTAGATTCGTGGGAGTTTCTTGATGCAGGCAAAACAACCGGGAAATTGCTGCTGACTGGCCCGAACCCGGGTAGGGCCAGCTGCTACTCCCGGCCTAGATTTCAAAGCCGCAAAATAGAATGAAGTAGGTAGGTTTATGAAAGTCAGAAAAGGGGATTCGGGACCACATTTTATGACCCTTGGCTCCACGTTCTCGATCCTATCTTGGAGGCTGAGCACAGAGAGCCCGCTGCAACTGCCAAAACCAAAGTAAAGGACCCAGATGAATCTGGCCGCGCGTGGCATTGTGAGACTATTTTGTTGTCCCTAAGCGACCAGGCCAGCGGGGTAGGCCGCCGGGCCACTTGCGGCGCAGGCTCTCGAGATGAGGTCTCGGCCCGCGCTAAGGGCTGCTGGCGGGGAAGCGGCCTGGCCGGCCTGATCTTTCGACCCTAAAAGCCCAGCGGCTTAAGAGTCCTGGATCTCTTTTGTATTGCGAGAACAGCCTCATTTACAGCGTCACCGAGTCTGGGAGCTTTGCAGGTAGAGCTTACCTCCCGTTTGATGAAATTAGATTACATTCTAACCAACCATCAACCTGTGGGCTTCGAGAACTAGTTATCGCTTACCAGAATCTCATGATTCTGGTCTATCCAAAGTCTGCAGATGTGGGCTGCGGCCTGTTATACTGCGGCCCGGCCGGCATGAAAAATTGGTCACCCGTATCCTGCAGGGCAATCGAGTTATAGGCGGATTTCCTCTTCAATTCACGGACTAAACTCTACCTCCATCTCTCTCTTTAGTCCGTCGCTCATCCAATGCTGCATATCCTAAGTTTCGCCGTGGGCCTGGTTTGGCCAAATGCCATCAATCATTATGTGCAGCAACAATGCCTCGAAATTGCATGCTCATAGGGTCCATCCATCTGGGTTTTCCCAAATCTGGATTTGTGCCTCTTGCCTTCATAGATGTTTCGACCCCATTGTCAAGAGGCCGGCTCACTTACTAAGGGGCACGCTTTCCAACTAGGTCAACTTATTTGACGGGAAAACCTGGTCCAGTGGCCAAGTGGAGAGCTTCATGACAAGGCCACCTCTTAAGCCGACCCAGTTATAAAGTTCCACACTTGCTACTCGGATCAGCTAGGATTCTTGCTCCGAAAATACAGAGCGTGAAGTTCCAGAGGCCAGTAAAGGAGTGAAATTTGGGTGTCTAGATATTCCTAGTGATGGGAATGAGCTGACTAGAGTCTGGCCTGGGCAAGAAGCCCAAGTAGGGTCAATTCATGTCAGAGGGGAAGACATGTAGAGACTCAAGCAGGATCATAAGCTTTGAACCTAAGTTCGAGCTTCTAGCCTAGAGACTCGGTTCAACTCAGCGCAGGTCGATAGACCGTGCTGCAACAGATAAACCCAGTTGGGAGGTCTGGGTAATAGACGCGACGGTCAGAAACTCTGCCGATGATTGCCACTCACTTAAAAACTGGGCCCTTCCACTATGCAAACAGGTCAGGTCAGTTACAAAACGGCCTCTTGATAAAGTAAATTACTTGACAACAGGGTCAGAACACAGATGTATTCCTAGAACAAGTCCGCCAAACAATTGTATTGCTTTCCCTCCAACACCTCATTAGCTCTTTTAGCTTCCTCGTGAATATTCGTCCGCGAGGACATGGTCGACGTCTTGGTTATCCATAACTCGTGCTTTTCCACTAAGTTTAAAAGTGGAGGATATTAGTGTAGAGAGTCCTGCAAAGTGTTACTATTCAGCGCCACCTCGATAACAACGCTGTTCTGCAGAAAGTTGATGTCGAACACCTGGTCAGAAGATATTACTCCAGCCTTTCAAAGTTCACACCCGTTAACTAGTGAGAGAATATCCCGCTATTCTTTTAACTTTACCCCGGAACTTTGGTATACTCTATTTTAACGCCTTAGTAACCACCCAGGCTTTATACTCGAGTAGATGAGGTACTAAGACAACCAAGTGGAGTTTTGAGAAAGGAAGTGTAAAACCTCCCGAACCTGTCGCCCAAAATTGTAGATAGACGCTTGTTCCAAATACAACGGCGGGGACACAATCGACCCCACATTTAATCGATCATAAGCTCTCGCTCTCACTCCAAATCAGACTTTTTATTAGCATATAGTAGTAGACTACGCTCAATTGGCAGCCTGAATACCTATTTTGTCGCCTTTTGTTTCCTCGCAGCCAGTATGTCATCGAACGCGGTACGGTTGTTCTTGAGTTGACATAACACATCCACCGCAAATTCGCCATTATTTATCACCATCTTCGAAAACTCATTGAAAGCCATCCATTTCTCTATATTGGCGGAAACACAGGCCGACAGAAGTGTCCTCAGTTCGTCTCGCGGGACTTCCTTTCCCCCTTCTGACACATACCTATCAGTCGTATTTTCATAGACATACTCCACTATCTGCACGAAGATACGGTTGTCTACCAACCCCTTCGAAAGCAACTTCTCCATTGATTCTAACGCCGTTGCTTTGAGATCGTCCATACACATCATGTCTGCCAATACGTAGATGTGCGCAAGCAAAAGACAGCCTTTGGCGCGGTCTAGTGAATCGGATATTTTGGGCAGTTGGTAATTTCCAGTGTAGATAAATTCGATGAAAGCCTTAAAAGCGTCGGGCTGTATAGGGTCCGAAAGTGTAACGGAATTCTCAGTGACCTCCGTACCTCCGAACGAAAGCAGCCGGGCAAAGTAAGGAGACCGAGCCTTTAAGATTCCTTGATGAAGATGGTAGACGGCCCTCTCGAGGCCAACAATTACGTCGATTGTTGGTGAAAGAAAGTAACTGGTATTCGTGTGTTAATAGAAATTGAGCCTAAACATCTATTATAGATAGTGACTATCTCACTCTGTGAGGCTTGGGGTATTTGCTTCTTCTGGCGGTGCCATTGGACTCAAGTGGTGTAATCTCGAACTGACGGTTGTGTAGCTACGGCAAGAGGTGGTGGTTGACTTTGTGCGGGGAGTATATACAGCCAACAGTCTTTAAATAGAATCCCGGTCTCGTGACGCTGCTGGTGCTACATAGGAAGCCGTTCCAAGACCGTTATAACTATTGACCTCCGGCCACTACTTCGGAGTTCCCTGGAAGCTTCGGGGGGCTTTGAGTTTATCCCAGGCTTCCTAAAGCAATCTCAGAGAATTAATCTTTCCCAGGTCCAACTTCCACCAGATTCTATACATACACAATCCATCACTCTCGCATCATCCCAGACCGACGCTGTTCCCCAACCCAGAGGACCTTAGAAGTTTGCCAGCTACTTTCTCTTCAAACAATTATCTCAGTTCGTCCATTCGGTTTCTTCAGACGGCAAACAAAGCCAGGGAAACATACGAGAGGTTTCACCATTATGTTCGAGAAAATGCACCACCGCTCCCATTAAGGAGGAAGTTTGGATCTATACCTCCTAGAGCTAGTTCCAATTCTCTTGTATTAATGACTTCGAATTTCAGTAACATGGTCAATATGTGGGTGGTTGATTGTTTGGTGAAATGTAGGTGAATAATGATGTATGTTTGTAGAAGTGTTTAGACCCATGGTGGTCAAGCAGCGGTGAAATGAAGTTGGAATTTAAGGGTTTCATTGTCTATTAGTGAAAAGTTGCCAGTGTCCTATTGACTCGAGCCTGGTAGTGCCTGCTGTTTGTTTTGGGCGCAGTCCCAGTATGGTCTCGATCTGTACATTTCATTCACCTCTATAGGCGAATCAGGAAAGGATGTGAAGGGGCCCACTAAGCTGATTGAAGGCTCCCGGAGTGTAGTGGTCATGGGTCTTCGCCAGAGCTGTCTTCATTTTGTGTAAAGTCCAGGTTGAATCCTACGCCCACTCTTTGGTCAAAGATGGTTGCGATCCTGAGAAATTTGGTTGTGCATGGCGTTTGTGCTGTTTTCGTTTCGCTTGATGTGCGCCATTCCACATGGGGTCGAACTTCTACATGCATGCACAACCAGTCACTCGATCCACACCATTCCCAAGTTCGAACCTCCCACACCACCGCTATAAAAAGTCCCCTTGCCTGAAATTGTGCTCACCTTGTAACCACCGTCGCCCGCAATGCATCCCGATGACTATCCTTACTGCATCCTCCGCCTCCCCCCCCTCGTTTACACAGGCACAGATCAAGAAAGCGTACCTCAAACTGTCACTCAAGATGCATCCTGACAAGCATCAAGGCGATGAGGAAGCGTACATAAGCAAGTTTCTGGAGGTATGCACGCACTGCCCACCACGAAGGAAAGTCTAACCGAGATGTAGCTCAAGGAAGCGTACGAATTCTTGAGCAAGCCAAAGTGGAAGGCTGCTTTTGACGATTGCTACAAGTTTACAGAGGAGGGACAACTTTCGATGATTAGTGTAGTGGGTGAAGTGAGAGACAACTACACAGCACTGGTTCACGCCGGCCAATTTTGCTCTTGTCATTTCCTGTATCTATTCTACTTCAAATGGAGGTATTGTTCTTGGAATCGGGAGGCGTTTGTGTATATGGGGCCTGACGGTCTTTGACTTACACTATTGTTTAATTATACTGTATTCGCTCTATCTAGAGTATGACAGTGCCCGCTTCTCCTCCCCCTCCTCTACCCTTTCGACCTATACTTTGGGGGTGTAGCTGTATGGGTGTGCATGGTCTAAGTGGTATAAAATAGCACAAACGCTGTAAATTAGAGAGTTACCGCTCGATACCTCATCTCTCATTGCCTGAAACCACCCTCACCTTTGGAAATTTCAACCTCTCCCATTCTGCCTCTTTTAATATTGGGCACGGAAGGCTGACGTCGGGAATTCATTTTACCGTAAACCCTAAGAAGGAGGGGAACTAGATATTTATGGTTGGTGATATCTCGGGAGTAGGTATCCAAAACTTTAGTATTGTTTCTCTCGGCCCGGTACCAAAATCTATTAACGAATGGCTTGCGAATTCAGTTGTGTCCAACACTATCTTCGTTCACTTTATATGGCTCACTCTCTTCACTCTTCCTCGATGTCTCTCTTCATCCCCCTAGCTCCTTTAAACAATCCCAAGTTATTGCTGTTCCGAGACACCTTCTTTACCCACTGCCGTTTAGGTGTCTTCTCTTCGGGAAAGCTTTTGGTCCTCGGCTCTCTACTTGACTCTATACTTAAGTACTGCTATATATCCTAGAAGCAACACGCAAGCTTCGCTCCAAATACTCCCCACCGCCCAACCGGTATGGGTATTACAAACTTTCCCAAGTATAAGAACTCGCCATCCGCCCACCCATCTATATGAGAAACGGTGGTAGCAAAATACTCAACAGACCATCTGCAACGCCCGCTCCTCAGGGGGAACCACTCCCCCCTTCCAACCGCCATGGCCACTTCTGCTGTTTGCTCGAAAGTAGAGCATCTATATTAATAGCACTCTCTAGCCACAGCCACTCTTACTCTCGTAGTGTTACGAATTGCATCCGCGATACTTCGCGAACTGGCGAGGGTTAGCATGTATATCTGCCGGAGCTGGGGAAGAGGAGGCCTTAAACATATTGTTGCACGACATAGCCTTCCTACCCAGGGGGCTTCGTCATGAGCATCAATGCTAGTTTCGTTTCCATATACAACCTCCACAGGGGATGAACGGTTCCAGGAGCATCGAACTCTAGTCCGGAAGGCCTGTAGCAGAGTAGTGAGCTATATTTTTAAGGGGAAGAAGGGTAAGGAAGGAGATCTCCCCCACCTAGCTGGCCATCCGGAGGGGGAGGGGAAGCGGGCACTGCCATACTCCAGATAGAGTGAATACAATATGATTAAAACGAAAAGCAGAGCAGTGAGCGAGGGCAGTTAAATTGCGGAAGACAGATAATGGTATGATATGCTACAAGGCTATTTTCACTTCTATGTATGTGTGAAACATTTTTGTGAGCTGATATAAATCAAGTAATCTTGTCTACCCAACGGCCAAAGCGCACGCACACTCAAGATCTCCATCACCAAATATCAAACACAACACCAACCACCCTAATAATACACATAAACAAACGAGGCCAGCCCAACAAGAAATAAGTGGATGCAATATTCAAATGAAAGAGCAAACAGCAAGTAACTCAAAACGCCTCCCGTCCCATATCCATACACGAGGAGTATGTCCTCTAATTACCACATTGTAACATATCCGCGCCTCATACAATGCTAAAATAAACACTATGGTAAGATATCATAAGATCTCAATCGCTAATCATTACTACTACCGCCATACTTCTTCTGAAACACCGGCATTGCGAAGCACGGCCTGGATTTCACGGGAATCGTATCCTTCTAGTCGGCCTTGCTCCAGCTGTGCAAGAGTCGGACGAGCCTGGCTCTTGGATGATGCTACGAGGTAATTGAACATCATTTCCTCGAAGTCTTTCCATGAATATTCCTTGGCTAGGGCTTCGAAGTGGGCTTCTAGGGTGACCCCCTGAGGCGGACGTATCTGGGGAACGGTTAGCGTTTACGAAAGAGTGAGAGCAGGTTATACAAACTTCTGCTAATCCCTCTGCCCTCAAGCTCTCAAACACCCTTCCAACCTCGCCGTCATCCCCACCAAAGATCTCGTTAACCATCATCTCCTCATCCGACATGTCTCCTAGGCCCGTAGGCCCTACCGCAAAGCACTCATTGAGAGCGTCGATACCAGCACATCCATGACATCGATACGCCTCAAGCGCAGCTTGCATCATGAAATCCACAGCACTACTCATCCAAGCATCCGCAACCTCTGCTCGTCTTGCACTGATATGAGCCGTCATAAGAAGAAACGCCCAGAATGCATCCCTCAGAGTAGCGCTGCCATAGAACGAATCAGGGTTATGACCCAAATTTTCCAGCAACGCCTCAGCATTCTGCTGCAGCAGGTCTGCTGAAAACGGTGTTGATGGCCGCGCAAACTCGCTGGGGTTCTCGGGAAGGACTGAAGAGAGGCCCTTGCGCTCTAACCATCCTAATGCACGTCCTCGACATGCATTGGAGTTTGGTGCAAAGTCGGGCGCCGTCACATCTATCCGTCGTAGCAGCATTGCTGCGAACCTACATATCCGTAGGCGCAGGGATATCGGCTCAGGGAGCGGGCTGTGTGGATGAAGTCGTTGGAAGGTTTGATAGAAGCCTGTGTGGATCGCGTTAATGGCATAAAGACACTTATGCATGCATGCGCGCGAACAAGACTTGCAGAACTGACTCCGGGTCATGTCATGCAATGCACATGTTATGCACCAGAAGGTGCAGGGCGGCGCATGTACACTTTTTGAAAGGTGCAAAGAAAGGGTGCACAAACTGTTAACCAACTTCATCCCCATATCACCATTGCGCGAGGCTTCGGCATATTGGTTTTTGGTGTCTCCATCTGCACGCAGGCGGCGCTCTGATAGAAGCGAAGAAGTGCAGTACCATAGCAAGTAGTCAAGAATAAGCTCATCCACGTGGAGTCGCGTGGAGGGAGTTTCCAGTGCGGAAGGCATCGGGCCACGTATTAACTAATTAGGGGCGGTAGAATTATGATAGAGTACTAAGCAGCGATGGCAATGGTGGGGTTCGGCTTGATCGTGTGCTTATGGAAGAGATGGAGAGGCTGATGAAGGAGTGGCAGAGAATAGAGTACTAAATACCTGAGGCCAGTGGGACGAGGAGGAAGAATAAAAGAGGCGGCCCAGCGCTGGAGTAGGTTGGAGTTAGAGCTGGAGCTGGGAAGCTGTAGTTGAAACCTGAAAGGGGGGACGAGGGAGGGAAGGCGGGAGGCGGGTGGCCGCGGGTGACGATCTCGCTTGTTGCTTGAACGTCTTCCACGTGTGGTGGTGAATACGTATTCTTAGCCCAACCGGATGTTTTCTGCTCCTCCTTTCTTTCTCCCGGGTTCCCCTTATCCCCTGAATTTCGTTTGTTGGGTGTTAGACAGGCTCCTAAGCCGCATGCCTCCACGCGCAGACGATTGTTCTTCTCTGGGCCATTCCTATGCACTGTGATGCATTGTGACGGCAAACTTTTCTCTCTGCAACTCAGGGGGAAACGTTTTTCGACGAAACAAACAGCACACTGCATAACCGAGTGTCCCAGAACAGCGGAAACGGAATATAACTGCCGGAGAACTGGTGGAGCATTCTGTCATACTCTAGTTAGAGTGAATACAGTATGAATAAAACAAACTGGTGGAGCATTTCGGTGGCGTCCATCAGCACCGTGCACGGTCCAGCAACTCCCCCTCCTGGCGATGGCTTTGGCCGAGTAAGAGCTGAGTTTTGAGAGCGTCGAATCACAATTGCGCCTAGACGCTACCAAGACATCCGTTTCTACGGTAGCGCTCCGCAACCAACACAGCCGCCTTACCTCCCCCCTGTCCCCAACCTTTCTCTCGGGCTCATCGAGGTGAGGAGCTCAGATATCGGTCCCCATGAAGTGGTGCTTGGGTCGCCATCGCATCTTGGAATCGCGCAACCACCGAACCTAGAGTGCCTCCATCCTCAATCGACATCACTGGCAAGATCACTGCGCAGAATAGCGCCGCGCAGACTGTATACATTTGGCCTAAGGACATTCTTAGGTAGGCACATTCTTCCCTGAGGGACTCAGGACTCCTCCCTAGGTAAGCTCGCAATTCCTACCCTCGATGACGGAATCAATTGACTAGCCCGCCGTTCAGATATGGCACCCCTTACCTCCCTCCCCCCCGAGATCTTAGCGTTAGTCTCCTCCTACCTGACCATCCCGCGAGACTTCCTCGCATTCACCCGCGTCTGTCGTGTCTTCCAGGCAACCGCGCTCGCAACGCTCCCAAAAGCACTCCTCACTCTCGCCCGTCGCTACCACGGCGATGAAGCAACGGCAATAATGTTCACGATGCGGCGCTTTGCACCGGGCAGGATTTGGCATGCGAATAAGCATAGATACACCGCCCCAGGGAGATCCGACATTGCAGTGGAGCTCATCTTTAAGATCGTGGTTCGAAAGGTGACGGCCGCCGGTATGATTGAGTTCTTGGACAAAGCGCCGAGGTGCTACCATTGTTTGGAGCGCTTAGATGCCGCGCCGAAGTCGGTATTAGCTGCGGCTGATATGTCGGAGGTGTGTTTATATGATAAGAATATATGGTAGAGAAATGTGAGGGGCCCCCGCAGTGGCTTGCGGAGGGCTAGTCCCGAAGTCGAGTGCCCTCCATGCGCAAGTATAACTATAGGTAAATAGGCATTTAAGTGGCGAACTAGCAGGTAGAAATGTTAATGCATTCTTTTAATTCGTTTGCAGAAAGAATATGCACATGTGGAATGGAAGAGTACAGACATAGCAACAACAACCCCGAAAGCTCGTTCTAGACTTTTTGGTGCAGTCTAGGCACGGGTACATCGGAAGTTTCTTAATGTGAGACGGGGAGCTTATTATCGCCTGTGCCCATGATGCCACGGCTGCACTTCCAATCTTCAATCATTCCTCCTCCTACATTCTTAGTCGGGATTACGCTACTCTGCCCATACCCTCTAGTAAAAAGCATACCAGAACGACAAGCGGGTGGATGTGTGGAATACCGAAATCTGTTTTCTAGAAGTAGGAACGGGTCACCGGTCTTTTACGCATGCCACGGATAGATCACTCAATTATCATTTCTTGCGCTCAACGAGTTTTCTAACTATTTGAAAAGATAGGATAGTGAGGGCTGGTTGAAAGGGATACACAGCCCAAAATACCTAACATGAACTTCCTCTCCCAGCACTTTCATACTGGGTACGGAGGCCTTTTTAGCTACTGGTAGTGATCTAACAAACCGCCTCTACTGCAAGTGTGCTGGTTGGGGGCAGCTGAGTATGCCGAGTCTGTTCTTGCTTGCGTATAAGCATCGATAAACAACTGCAGTATATGGTGAGATTGGTCTAAGGTGTTCATAGGTGGTGACTATCACTTTAGCCTCCAAAAGTTAAGAACATATCAGGGCGCCCCAAGTGCCCCTGGACTACTTCAAGCACCGCATAAGTAAACAAACCCGCACAAAACCGCACCTGTAGGTATGTTTTTATCCCAGTTTCCTCATAACGCCATCAAAAGCACGCCATTCTCTTCCCCATTACCCTCACTTCCCAACCCACCCTTTCACCCACGCCACCTCCTCTCCCTCCAAATCCACACACCTCACCCCAGCCTTCCCCATCTCCTCCTCTGCCGTCTTAGCCCCCTCAACACCACCCACAGCCCTGGTCCCCTCCCTCACAACCCAAACCCTAAACCCAAACCTCACCGCATCCTCCGCCGTCGCCTTGACGCAATAATCCATCGCCAACCCGGCGACATAAACATCCGTGACCCCGCGGTCCTTCAGCCTCCCCGCAAGCCCGCTATCGCTCACCCCGACCCCGCCCCAATGAAATGGATCACAGAACGCAGAGTACATCTCCACCCGCTCATCGGTGCCTTTACACACCACGTCGTCGAACGCGCTCACATCCACCCCGTCCACCAGCTCTGCACCCGCCGTGTGCTGCACGCAGTGTACAGGCCACAGGGTGCTTTCGTAGCTCCGGGTGGGGTCGGAGGGGTGGGTAACGGTTGTGCTGTTGACGAAGGGCGGCGGGTCGGAGGGGTGGTTGGCCGCGAAGGAGATGTGCGTGGGTGGGTGCCAGTCTTTTGTTGCGAGCTTGAGTGCGAAGGGGAGGGTCAGGAGGGTGTTTATTGGGGCGATGGTGGAGCGGGCGTCGGGGACCGGGAGAGTGCCGGACTGTTGGGGTTAGTGAGGGAGGGGGAGGGG
>Ga0307512_10001005_pt1 | contig 41445 bp, 50 predicted proteins | sample 14_EM_MG_FD_200267 | JGI IMG/M metagenome (GOLD analysis project Ga0307512, IMG submission 200267) | Populus trichocarpa ectomycorrhiza microbial communities from riparian zone in the Pacific Northwest, United States - 14_EM | ecosystem: Host-associated > Plants > Roots > Unclassified | place...
CACGGCAGAAACCTAGAGAGCTCAGAGAGTAATTGGCACACAAGGCGCGTCACCGACATTGAAGACGAGGATCACGAGTACAAGCATTCCTACAAGTCAATCGAGCGCGATCACCAGCCCAAGCACCAACAATGGACGGAGTAACCTTACCCCTCAATGCGGCCATATCGAGAATCAAGGCGAAGTCAGAGACGATTTACGAGCCAGCAAAGTTACAACTACATTTCTTCCTATTCAGCGGAGTGCACCTTCTCAGTTTGCGTGTACACCTACAGCTCTAGCAACCTCGAAGAAGCCCACTTGTGGAGGCATGGTACGACTGCTTATACCTGATACATTACTCGAGCGAAGAATTCCTACGGACGAGGATCAGTCTATGAATGAAGCGCTCTCCCGCCAAGAACGTCTGCACGAGGGAAGTGCACTTACGGAGAAGACACCCTACGATTGAAGGACATTGAGGATGAGAAGCTTTCCCTCGATTGAAGCGAACTTATAGCGGCGATACATTGCGCAGCGTGAAGTGCATTTACGGTCAAAGACCGACACAATTCGGCAAACTGTCTACGACGACTGCAATGACTATGATGACCTCTCAGAGCACAAGTGACAATCGACAAATCAAGTGCCAACGATCCTTCGTCACTCAGCAACTGAAAAACTATTGGCGGTGCCGGCACTCATGGCGACTCTGGACGAAAATCAAATGGCGAGATGCAACGCGTACGGGCTATTGTCGACTGCGGCGCAACAAGCATCTTTATGACACCGAGGCTTCTGAAGCGACTCGGAATACCACATCAGGCGGCATACATCATAACCCTCGCCATGACCGGAGGTGTGATGCAACATGCAAAGGACAGCCGGAAGACGCGGATTACAGTCCAGTGCGTGGACTATCTCGCACCGGTAGACAGATCAGACGTGCTAGTCGTGCCAATGCGGGCGTACGATTTAGTACTTGGGTTACCATGGTTTCCCAAACAAAATCCTGACATCGACTGGGCTCGATTAACTCCCTGCGATCACCGAGTGCGAGTGGAGCGGAGGAATGACACCGATGACTACGGCAGTGGCATCGAAGGTCTCGGAAGCCGAAAATGACCAGCTTCTGGGGCGCGGTCCGGGTATACAGACACTTGGAGCAACCGCATTCGACGATCTTCTAAGTAGCATTGAAGTCGTCGTAGCATTTGCCCGACAGACTGGGGAATGCATAGGGCTGCTGGGAGTGGCTTTGGAAGACATCACCTTGGATTCACCAGGTGATACAGACCCAAGCGCTGGACGCGACGAGCAGAGAGCAGCGGTGGTAGTTGTGGCAGAAGAGCCCCTCCAAGGAGACGCTTGAATGACTGCTGCCGGCTCGCCGAGACCCGAAGGGAGTGACTGGACGGCGGGGCTTGGCTCCTTTGTGGGCGAACCGTTAATGACAAGGCCTCCTGGATATTCCCTTCCACCGCTTCCATCCTTTCATGATTCTTTGGCTAACATAGATGGAGTAGTTCGGAGATATTCCCGACAGACGAATGACAATTGAGAGTGAACAGCGCACTTTGGAACGCCGAAGACTTATGAAGCAATTGGAAGCCCGGGCACGACGTCCCTGCACAAGCTATTATTGAGACTATGAGAATTGGAGTTACAAGCAGCCGATATGCACATCCCTGTGAGGCATTAATGCTCAGAGACGGATGACAAACAATCTTTGACTATGGCGACATACACGAAGTTATGTGGAATTTTACCCTATCTAATATACTTACTTCCGATGACAATCTACGAAACTAGCAATTGAGTGCAGAGATGCAGATAAACGATTTACCGGCGGCCTTGCCGTACCGAGTACAATCCCGACTACTATCCAAGAGACCAAATCAAGTGCAGTACGGCAGAGATTACAATGCCGATTACATACTGATTACAATACCGAAATACAATGACGATTACAATGCAGATTACAATACCGAATACAATGCCATATCTGTTTCGAAGTTACATCACCGAGAATACTCCCAGATGAGATCCCGACTCAGACTCGGCGATCCCGAGCTACACAACTACGATGACAATTGACGACTACCAATCGACTTCGGAATCAACCCCGAATCAAGCCCTTCCAATCGATGTTCCCTACGAAGCTACATGAGATTAGTCGCCGGCGGAGTAACGACTTTCAAAAGAGGGGGATGACCGTACCGGAATCTCAAACAACCCCTACCGCAAACAATTACCGTCCCGGAAGTGCAGGAACGAAGCACCATAAGATACATTCACCAATTGAGAAGGCTAGCAGCAGCAAGTACACCTGGACATGAATCGACTAGTGGACTTAGAGAACGACGATAAGTGCACGAAGTCAAGTGATGGCAAACACACTACAGACGAATCGACAAGCACACCCCGAGGAGAGCCAGCGAGCGCACCCCGCGATCTAAGACGATAAGTTCACCTAGCATACGACGGACGTCCAGTAGACCTACAAATGCACCTGAGAGATGACAAGTCGAACGAGCCTGATCCATGCCGAACGAGTGCGATATGGCTACCGAAGCAGTGACGAACGAGATACCGAATGACTGCGATATGACTACCGAATTGGTCCCGAAAGATATTGAATATGACTACCGTGCGTACTGAATAGCCTACCGAATGGCATCACGAGAGACAGTCAAGATAACTACCAAGAGATGATCACCGAGATCTCACAGCGATGGATATCACTGCCGAAGGACATCACTGCCGAAGGACTTCACATGGAGATCGAATGAGAGGATTACCGGGAGCGCTACCGTACCAAGCCACTGACCGAGACACTCACCAAACGGCATACCGAACTGAATGCGGAACGATTCTGCCAAATGACTACTGAGAAGCCAACGGATATTCTACCGAAGCTGTCTACCAATGGCCAGGGAAGTCGACCAAGAACGCACCGAAGCTATCATCCGAATGACTTCTACCGAGAAGCGGTCCACCGAGACCCTACCAGATGCCGAATCAAGAGATGCCGGAATCCGCATATGCAAAGCGGTTTTCCGAGAGCAGAGGCACACTCCTATCGCGGTGAGTATGACTACCTACTGTGAAGCTTACGTGTTAGATACGGATCAATGACATACCGCCCACGCCTGATGCAATTGGCGCATCCTACCACCCTCAAATGACCACAACCGAGTCACATATGAGAACCGACGGCTATGACGATGCCAGGAGCGAAAGCTGACATCATTGCCCAAAGTCAAGACAAGGCGCCGTTGCAAATGACGTCGAGATTGAGTGCATTGGGACGCCTCATGCGACAGTAAGTCAACAGGCAGAACATGTCACGACGAGGCATAGCCGTTGCAATGACGTCGAGATTGAGCGCATTGGGACGCCTCATGCGACAGTAAGTCAACAGACAGAGCAAGTCAGGGTAGTCACTGGACAGCAGAGCGACGCAGAAGGACGACCGAAGGAAGATAGTCGGCAGATGAAGCGAAAGCCGAACCAAATTACGTATCGAATCACCAATGAATCCCAATATCAATTTGGAGATCCAAGTTACACTGCTACCGAGCCACAATGGCAATCGACAATCGATATGAAGAAGTTGTCGACGGAGCAACGAATTTTTAAAAAAAGAGGGAGATAGCCGTGTCAGACCAGTCACGACCTACCGACAAGTCAAAAGCCCACCTGGAGGCAGTCTGCCGAGACACACACCAGCAAGTCTACCAAGAAGTCCTACCGACAAGTCAAAAGTACGCCGAGAGGCAAGTCTACCAAGTCGACCAAGTTCCTACTGAAGCCGCCCGCCAAGAGGGCAACCATGAAGTCGACCAGGTGGTCACCGAAGCGGACTTCCAAAGACGATTGCCGAGTCAATGCCACTTACCAATGACTACCGGCTGCAAGATAGATTCTCCAGAGCATGCCGAAGCACTGCACAGAGCTCAGACAGCACTAGCGCGCTTGAACTTGGTAAGTATAACCATCTTTAGAGAAGCTCACTTGCTAGATGTCAACGAATGAGACGAGACTACATGATTGACGGATACAATTGATGATTACCGACGGCTACCACCGATGCCGGCAGCGGAAGCTCCCATCGATGCCAAGTCATGAGCGGAAGCTCTACCACCCTGACGAATTCCGACAATGACCTACTCCGAGACACACGAGCTACGAGTGCGGTACTGGATGGCAGGTCGGATGCTGTAGGAATTCGGGAGTGAGATAAGGAAGAATTGAGGTCCGAATCTCGGGAGCGGAGGAAAGTTACCAATTGGGCGTTTCTTCTGTTTCTTCTCTTCTCTTCTCTTCTCTTCTCCATACTTTATTACTTCATTGGACCTCGGCCCGGTATAAATGGCGTCGGCACGGGTTTTACCACCTCCGGATCTCAGTCAATGGGAGGTGGAGTTTCTCCGTGCGCCGGGTCCGCCGAAAGGTCACCCTGAGCGGTACTGATCGGTAGCGGGACTTTTGAGTTTGTACGAGTACGTACGCGGCATGATTGTTTAATGCTTTCCTTTCCTTTCCTTTTCTCTTATACGGTTTATGCAGCCCAGGAGGTCTGCGCCTAAAGAGAGGGATAATGTCACGGCGGCACGTGACCCGGGCCGGGTAACGGCCATTCTATATAGTCGGCTCGCCACGAGCCTTAGATCTCTAGCGATAATCTTACCTATACATCTACATCTACTATCACTCGTATCCACGTTTGCAACCGTATTCCTATAATTGCCATACGTATACCTATGAGCCCGGACGCAGGCATACGTGCCCTTACATTATCATACAACGAAATACAGAATCTATCTTTTCAAAATTTTGATATCACTTGCGTGTTCCGAGATTTCGTGGATCCACACGGCCGGGTAGTATCACATCTTCTCACCCTCTCCCTAGACTCCGCGAGCCAGAACCGCTTTTTCTCAAGAATTCCATTTTGATGCCGCGAGAGGTGCGGTGGAGTGTTGATGACGGGCTCTCTGCTTTCTAGCTCCTCTGTTTCACCACACCGGCCTGCAGATATATCAAAAGCCGGCATCTGCCTGCATAAGTCCGCATAAGCCTGCCATATCGGATATGCCTGCGGATGCCTGCAGCAGCCTGCAGAAGCCTGCATAAGCCTGCATCGGCCTGTGGAAGCCTGCATCGGCTTGTTGAAGACCCCTGAGGCCTGCGAAAGCCTCCAGAAGCCAGCATAAAGCTCTAGTTATCGATTACAATATTAACAGAGCCTTCAGAAGCCTGCAGTGGCTGGTATAGATCTATCAATATCTGAATGGCCTGCAGATTCCTGCAGAAGCTTGCAATAGCCTGCAGAAGTCTGTGAAAGCCTGCAGAAGCCTAACAAAAGGTAATAAATCAACAAATGTAGGCAAAGCCTACAGGCTTCGGGCGGCTTTCATTTTGTATATCAGAACAGTTTATTCTCTGTTTCCTACATCCAGTCAGTCATTTAGTGGTTAGTCCAATCCAGTCAGTCCATGCCCTGGGTCCATCTACGAGTAACAATCGAATTATATCTTTCCGCAAAGGCCCTAATCCAAACCAATCTGCTCCACAGCAAGATACATCTTCTCTCTTTCACTTTTGGATGGATGACAATGATTGCCATTTGAGCTCAGTCCAAAGTGCCCTTTTGACTTCAACCGTGGGCAGTAACTCAGGAGATGTTGGTGGCGATGAATCCAAACCTTTGAATGCGAATCAGTCAGTTACTAATGAATGAGATTATCAACTAGATTTAGACATGTCTACCCTCAAAATTCCTGCCACCTTTCTTCCTTCCAAGAAACGCTGCACTGGCTATTGTTGGTTCCCTTGCAATGGAATTGAATTTGAAGATTCGAAAGGCATCTCACATTGGAGATGTGCTCGATGCCTTCAAAATAGGGCACCCTCATACACCGGTGGCTCTACTCGCTATATGACTAGGCATCTTGATGTTACACATGGCATCAACAAAGATAATCCCTTTGGGGCAGTTACAATGGCAGCAGCAGAGGGCATGCTGCATACGGCATTTGCAAAAGCAATTCACAAACTTCAGTTCACCAGAGATCTCTTCAAAGCTCTGTTGGTGCAATGGATTGTAACAAACAAAATAAGCTTTCGTACAGTTGAGCAGCGTAAGTTCCACCTTCTTCTGTGTTTCTTGATGGCCTGAGTATGTTAAATCGCATTGTATAATTTTTGTCATTGTCATATCGGCTAAACATGATTCTCAAAACTTGTTCATTTACAGCGATTCCAGATGAACCTCCCGCCAGTGGTGACACCATACGAAATTGGATAATTACACAACATCAACAAAGACAGGTGGAGATTGTGACGCGTTTGCAGGAGACCGATTTCCGAGTGCACTTCAGTTTTGATCTCTGCACATTACCAACCCACCGTGCATTCTTTGGTTTGGTTGGCCATTGGATTAGTGCTACCGGAGATTTGGTCACTGCGCTGTTTGGAATAGAAGGCTTTCGTGGACCTCATCCTGGTGCACATCAAGCCGAGATCATCTGGAAGCTTCTTGAACTGTATGGATTGAGATACAAAGTAGGCTACTTTACCACAGACAATGCAACCAACAATGACACTGCAATGTATGAACTTACAAAGCTAATCAGTAATGGTAACGTAGCCTTCAATCCGGTTTCTGCTCACATGCGGTGTTTTGATCATGTCATCAATCTCGTTGTAATGGCATTTCTCTGGGGTCAGAATGCAGATGCTGTTGTAGAAGAGCTTGGGGCTTCCGACGATGATGTCGATACAATGCAAAAACTACAGCTCTGGCGGAAACGTGGTCCAATTGGATATCTCGACAATATATGCACATGGATTTTACGATCCCCTCAGCGACGTGATCGTTTCACTGAAAAGGCTAAACAGATGGTTCCCGATGCTACTGCATATATCCCACCAATTTGAAGCATAACATGCTGGCATGGTGATGTGGATGCCATTGAAAGAGCTTTCATTTTGCAAGCTCCTTTGGATGAATTTGTACTTACTCCTATCTGGGAGGATCAACCAAGAAAGAAAAGCAAATCACAAAACACTTCACCAGACGATATGTTGGATCCTGAGCTCATTGTCACGGAAGAATCATCTGAGGATGACTGGGAGGACCTGCAAGTCATTCATGATATACTTATCCCAGTCAAAGTGTGGTCACTTCAGCTTCAAGGGCTCAGTTCACAGAAAAATCATCCAAACGGATTTGTTGCCAATGATATTCCAGCCATGGATAAGCTCCTAACCCATCTAGAAGAAGCAAAGCACAACTACTCAGACGAATGGGTATACAGCAGCCATATCATCCGATCTATTAACATTGCCCGGTCGGTTCTCAATAAGTACTACAGTCTGGTAGATAATCACCCTGCTCTGTATGCGGCAGTGGCACTACATCCGGATATGGAGTTCAAGTACTTTTGGAATGAATGGAGTGAACGTCAAGACTGTATTGAATCAGATAGAAGTCACTGTACCATGATGCGGGATACCGAGTACCGTGACGTTCCTGGATTGTGTGATGTATCACCATCCCAGTCTACAACTATTGGTGCAATCCCAATGCCTCCACCACCTGAGCCTTCGATTCCACAATGGAGGCGAAAGCAGGCGCGATTGACTATGGAAATTGCAGATATCGACCAAATGCAGCGGTTTCAATCGACACCAGAGGCAGAAGATGTGACAGATGTCATACATTACTGGGCCAAGAGATTGAACTCACCCGAATGGTACCAGCTAGCCCGTATGGCTCTCACCCTCCATGCCATTCCGGCGATGTCATCCGAAGTAGAAAGAGTAGTCAGTAGTTCCAAGTGATTGATATCTGATCGTCACAATCGTCTGGAGGATGCTGTGATATGTCCAGTCGAATGTTGAAAGTCCTGGGAGCGGGCAGGATTAATTGAGATGAAAGAGATCCGGCAGGTGAAGGAGGTACTGGTTGCTCTGGAAAGACAGAAGGAATCGGTGAGGACTGGAGAGGTGGATATTTGGAGGCTTGGACTACAGTGATGGATGGTGTGGTGGGAAAATCAGTTTTTCACCACCACCGCAACTTTGGCAGGGGGAAGCCGGTGGGGTGGGGTACAGCCATACAGGGATGATGGAGATGGACAGAGCGACAGGCAGGAGCACGGAGATAAAGAGATAACGGAGGTGGACTGGGCTATGGGGAGTATATATTTGAGAGACCCCAGAGCAGATTGAGCTCATCTTATCACATAACGAAAATACACACTCTATCTTTCCCAGTTGTTGATTCCCATGCAAGTTTTCGTAGATCCATGCAATTTGTGTGGATCCTCACCGCCGGGTAGCATCACATCCTGTTCCCATATTCCGTCGCTCCTCGAGCCAGAACTGCTCTTTCTTACGAATTCTGTTTGGCTGGCGCACGAGGAGCGACGGAGTGTTGAAGATGGGCTCGCTGCCTTCCAGCTCCCGCCATTTCAACACAACGGATGGCAAGGTTATGAACTTATAATGGACGATGGCTGAGTTTATTTTGGTGGCTTTCTGAGTTTAAGACTTCAGGCAGCTGCAATGGGTGTCATTTAAATAAAATATGTTTATGCTTGTTCGATTGAACTTATACGTTGGCAAATGAAGCCTGCAGGCCCGGCCCGGCCCTCATTTAAAAGCCGCCGCTAAGGGCGGCCCGGCCTGGCCGCTTAGGAACACTGAACTGGCCAGACCTACATCGGAACCACGTGAGCCACAAGTGCCTACAATGGTTGCATATCCATCAGATCCATCATTTCCTGTGCAGTGGGGCTTTACTGCTCTGCAGCAGCGTACGACGTACCCTTGAATTACCTACCACCGGATTAGAGCATCCTGGAACTAGGGCACACAGATGCTTTCGAAGCACCCTATGGAAAAACTTTGAGCGATGTTGTCCATGACTATTTGGAAGGTATATATCGCCATCTAATCAAAGTTCTTGCGGGAGAGGGACTGTCACAGGATAAACTCGATTACCATGTGCTATTTACCGTTCCGGCTCTGTTTCTAGCAGCGCCGTGGAGAATTCTAAGCGCATTGCTATGGGCACAGGGTGGGTGGTCATCACGTCGAGGTGCAACTCACAGAACCAGAGGCAGCAGCGCTGTACACGTTCATGATGCAACTGGATATGGGAAAAGAGACTCAGCTTCAGGTTCGCAAAGCCACAATGTTATAGCAAGAATTCTAACGATAGAGAATTGGTCTAGCGATGTTTTATTGAGTGTGATGCGGGCGGGGGGACAATTGATCTAACTTCATACTCCATCACTCAGTCGCAGCCCTCAGTCAGGATGAAACAAACTGGAGTGGTTCATGGCATGTATATCCTTCGTCCTCTGTGACCATTTGTTAACACTCGATTCTGGGGAGGTATATGGGAGTACACTGGTCGACAAGGCGTTTCAACGATTCTTCCAAGATCTTGCAGGTGAAGGTACTATTAAGTTTCTAGCAAACACTGAGAAGGATATGAAACTGCATGAATTCATCGAAGTGAAAGAGACATTCGATGATGCCTTAATGGAAAGAAAGGGAAATTTCGAGGGCAGCACCCACGGTCATATGGTCTGCATGCAATATTACTTGTGTTTACAGGACTGACTAACCTGGTGTAGAATATCCGCCTTCCACGAGATGGGATGCACTTACCAGGAACGAAGGGCGGGTTTCTTCCAATATCGTGGTGAGTCTTGCATGGTTCTCCTGTGGGACATGATTCGATTCCTGTTGTATCCAGCAATCAAATGAAGCAATTCTTCGAGGATCCAATAAACGGTACCTGCAATCTGGTAAGAGATCATGTCCGTGAATGCTAATCAAAAGAATACCAGGTCACCGTGAGTAGTGTCATCTTCCGTTCATGCTTGCAAGGACTCAGTACTGACCTTATTTCAGGACATATTTCTGGTCTGAGGTTTTGGAGAATCGCCGAACCTTAAAACCCGCCTCACGCAATACATGCGTCAGTTAGGTCTCCATATCCCCATCGCAAAGCCCCCAAATGCGTATGTACTGAGATCATATCCGCTATCCGTTATTGACTGCCGGACCATCGTAGTCAAGAATCTGTTGTTCTCGTCGCCCTCCTCACGCAGCGACAACGTTTGCGTAAAGAGCCAGACACAATCGGTGTTCGACTCTGCAAAACCCATTTTGGCCTTTTTGTGAGAAACCATTTGATCCACCGGTGCATTCTCCGGAAGAGAAGTTAATCCATCCGGTTTGTTTGTTTTGTTTTATTCATACTGTATGCACTCTACTTAGAGTATGACAGGACCTTATACCCCCTCCGCCTCCGGGCGAGCCGGCTAGATGGCGGAGCTCCCCCCCCGCTACCCTGCGTCCCCGCTGACAAATGAAAGTAAAAGTTGAGAATTGAGAGTTGAGAGATATAACAGAACTGAAAAAAAGGAAAAGAAGAAGGAAAGAACGGATATAAACCCCACCGCCGCCGCCCCCCGCACCTGAGTCGGCCTCTGCACCTGCTCCCTACCGTGCCGTCATTCACTTGGGCGGGAACTTCCCGACCTCAGTAGCCGCCAGGAAGTCCATCACCGCCTGGTCGCACTCTCCAATGGAAAACAGCTCAGAGACCTGCACGTGTCGGCATCTGCCCGCTTTCCAGTCCGTCGCCTTTCCCACCGCCTGCCAGAGGGCTTTCTGCTGGTCTCTCCACCGACTGCCGTGGCGGAAGAGGTGCTCCCGCGCCTGGGTCGCTGTCCCTCCACACCACCAGCACTTATCGTCCTCTCGGTGGCCGAATCGTTTTAGATAGACTCCAGTGGGTGCATGCCCGCACTTTAGTCTATAGAACCTAGTCGCCAGCGACTTCACGCTTGTCATCGGGACAGGTCTCTTGGTCCCTGTCTTGCCCTTGAGTCTGTAACTGAAGTGTTTGCTGCACTTGTCGGCCTCCCACTTTGCCTTGGCTGCCCCGTCAGTATTGTCGACTTGCGATGTTCCACCGTGCCGGAGAAGACGCTGCACTTTCCGCCAGTAGTGACTATCCTGGAACAAGCAACTATAGATCGGTTTTCGAAGCTACATGTCAGAAAGGAAGGAGGATACAGAGGAGAGAGCTGTGGCAATAGACATTGTTCACATTAACCTAAAGCTATGCTAGCTGCTACTCGCCCAGTTGGCCAGGGTACTATAACATTACGTATGATCATTACCTTGCCGCTTCCCCAAAGACAACATACGTGCTTGTGGAGTGCCCATCTGGCCCGATGTCGAAGGTGAATATGCTGGCAGCGGTATGGGCATGGTTCCAACTTCAGCGGAATTGATGTGGCACCCTCACCCACTCGGCGATTCAAACAGGGATAATACGCTTGGTGGAAATGCTACACTGTATTTGTTTTTGTTTTTTTTGTTTTAATCATACTGTATTCACTCTATTTAGAGTATGACAGCCCCTTACTCCCCTCCGCCTCCGGGCTAGCCGGCTAGATGGTGGAGCTCCACTCCTACTACCTATCGTCCCCTTCTGACAAATGAAAGCAAAGCATCTGATGATATATATAAACTACAAAGAAAATGTGATGAAATCAGGGAGAGCCCATCGGCTCTTACTCCTCCTCCTTGTCCGCACGTTTGGGTGGGAACTTCCCGATATCAGTAGCTATCAGGAAGTCCACCACTGCCCTATCGCACTTCTCCATGGAGAGCAGCTCAGAGATTTGCACGTGTCGGCATCTGCCCGCTCTCCATCCCGTTGTTTTCCCCAGCTCGTTCCAGAGTGTCTTCTGCTGATCTCTCCATCGGCTGCAGTGGCGGAAGAGATGCTCCCGCGTGTGGGCTACCGTCCTGCCTCCACCGCCGCACCACCAGCATTTGTCGTCGTCACGGTGTCCGAACAGCTTTAGGTACATTCCCACTTGGGCGTGTCTGGATTTCAGTCAGTTGAACCTGGCCGCCAGTGATTTCGCACTATTCATTGGGATGGGTCTCTTGCTCCCAGCTTTGCCTTTTAGTCCGTAGCCGTAATGTTTGCCGCATCTGTCGGCCTCCCATTGAACCTTCGCCGCCGTCTTTGCTTCTGAGATTCATCTTGTCCTGTTTGCCGCCGAAGTATATACTCGCTCCCGCACTGTGCCTGATCTGCGACCCTCTCACGCTATATTCGCTTGGCGATCTGCTTCCTCATTTCCAGGGATGCCAGGGTGTCCTGGGACCCGTTGGATTTCGGTCTCTTTACCAGCTTTGCGAAGATTACTGGCGCTCCGGTTGATCCACCTGGCCGGAGGCTACCCTGGCTCCGGTTCCAGGTGCTCCATTCGTCGAATGGCCGCTTGCGAGTCCCTGAAGACGGCTTCCTTTGTCATTTCGTGTGTCTGCAGTGTTTCCCTCTTCTTCACTGACTCCCGGAGTGCGAGTCCGATTGCCCACGGCTCTCCATCATAGACCTCCATTTGTCCAGTGCCTAAGTGCCTGCTGAAGGCTTTCCAGCGGTCTCGGTGCTTGCACACTGCGGCAGCTCCAACTCTGCAATCGTCGGATCACGACCCGTCCGTCCACCACATCCAGACCCCTGCACTCACTTTGGCCTCTCTTTCTCTCCCCCAGTGGATCGCCTCTCTCTTAGCTGCCGTGCCTTCGCTCAGTATGACCGCCTTGGCAGCCGGCTTGTCGTCATGGTTCGGCCAGCGCATGGTCACCGCATCCCGGCCTCGCTCGTGCTCATTTGGGATAACTCAGCATATCGGTTGGCCAGCCGTGGTGTGGTCCTGCACCACATTTTGGTTCGAGCCTTCGCACGCACGTGCGAGCCTCGCTGTGATTCGTTGCTGCCTGGCGTCCAGGGCTACTGGGGCAGGTGAGAGCCCTGACACTCTCATACGTGCTCTCATCGGCGTCGGGGGGAGGGCGCCCATGGTTGATCCAGCTTCCCGATTGAGCGGGGGTTGAAAATCCTCTTGTCTGCCGATCTCTCGTGGGTCCCACCACATTTCGCTTCTATACAGTGCGACGGCTTGAACGCAGGCTATCTGGACACCTCCCACTCGCTCTGGGACGATTCCGTGCATCTTCCTGAGTGCGCGCAATCGGGCTTGTGCTGCCCTGGCCTTCTTCATGCATCGGTTGTGATGCTCTTTGAACGTCAGGTGGGAGCCCATCCAGACTCCCAGCCATCGCGTCGCCTCTTTATGGAATCCGGCGAAACCGTTTCCTACCTTGATTTTGACTGTGAGTTTCGGCCGGAGGTGCTTCTTGTGGCCGTTCCTGCATGTGAAGAGTGCTGCCTCCGTCTTTGCGGTATTGAACTCGAGATCTTGTCTGCTGGCCCACTCGATGCTCACTACTGCGCAGGTTTCAAGTCTTTCGACCACCTGGTTCACGTCCTTCCCGGTTGCCGCCCATCCGAGGTCATCTACGAAGGAGAGGCCTTCGGCTTGGACTCTCTCTTCTACCCACTTTATCAGTCCCGCAGTGTGTATCGCAAAGAGAATCGGCGGCACGGATGAGCCTTGCGGGACACCTGCTTCCACCGGGTGACTCTGTAATGCATTGCCTTCGATTACCATCTCCACCGTCCTCTCTGAGAAACAGCTCTCGGCCTATCATATGAGATCTCCATCTATCTTCTTGGCGTTCATTGCATGGATCAGCCTTCCTCTCGCTACGCTTGGGAACGCAGCTTCAATGTCCATCAGGAGGACACCAGTGATGTTGTCCTCTCTCCACACAGGGTGCGCTCTAGCGACCATGATGGCTGCAGCGTCGATGGCCCGCCTTTTCTTTCAGCTGCCAAACTGGCCGTCGCGTGGTAGTGCTCTTCTCTCGGCCTCATCGGACAGCAGCTCTGCGACTACTTCCACAAAGACTTTCCCCATGCAGCTGAGCAGAGAGATTGTTCGGTACGATTCCAGCTTCATATAATCCTCCTTTCCTGGTTTACGAATCACCACCCTGCACGCGCGTTTCCAGATGGCTGGGTGACGACCCGTTTGGACCGCTGCCTATGTCAGTCCCACAATTCTCGTTGGGTTCCATTTCCAGATTAGCTGTATGACTCCGAACGACAGCTTGTCTGGGCCCGGGGCTTTCTCAACCCACTGCGAAAACAGTGCTTGTTCGACTGACTGCTCCGTTATGCATTCGTCGGCCTGGCCTGCTGGAGGTAGTTCATAGTACTGGTCCCCATCATGCAGGGGGAAAGACTCTCCTCTGAGCATTTCCTCCTTTTCGGCAACAGTATTTGCTTGCTTCCCCTCTCTGTGAGTCGACGCTTCCACGGTGGCTCCCGCTCGAGGGTTGGTAAACTTTCCTGCCCTCCAGACCTCGCCCCCCCGAAGGTTCTGCAAGTAGTCATCCCACATCCGGCTCTTGAGCTGTGAAATTGACTTTTGCAGTTCTGCTTTCGCGTGTGCTGCCGCCTCTGACCTCCTTCCCCTTCTCTTTTCTCTCCCCACCGCGCTTCTCCTCTCCTTGATCTCGCCATTCCACCACGTCTTCGATCGAGCCCAGATTCTTATTTTCTTCGCTTTGGCATCTAGATCTTTGCTCAGTGTTGCTTGACACCATTCGGCGTCTCGCTCCACATTGTCTCCCGTGCATTCCTCTCCTAGTTGGGCTCTGTCTCTCTCCAGCGCCTTCCAAAGTTTCTCTGCTGCTTCCTCGTCCTCTTTTGACATTGTAGTCAGGTTCCATCATATGACTTGCACGTGGTCTGCATCCTCCTGCGTGTCAACGTTAACATCCCACTTGATCACCTCATAGTCGGAGCCTGTAGCGTGGCTCCCATCCAGCATGGTCCCTCGTGTGATCGGTTGGGTGGCCAGGGTCAGGTCTATGGTTGATTCGCCTTCGCCGCTTCTCACCCAGTGGTGAGTGGGCCGGTCGTCATTTCCAATCTCTAGCCCGTACTCGTCTGTGATCTCGCATCGAAACGTCGCATCGGGTGGCTCCCATCATCTCGGGACCCACCTTCGGCTGTGTGCGTTCAGGTTTCCTCCGATGATCGTGCCTCCTTCCTGTCGGATGGCCCTGTGCCAGTTCAGGTTCCTCGCACATCTCTCTCCAGTCTGTCAGTCTCTTTGATCGTAAACATTGATAATCCTCATCATCTTTTGTCTCTTTCTTTTTACATCCGTCACCATGACATGATAGTTCGTGCCCCTGCTTAGGTCTGTCCGTTCGTTAGTTACAAGGCCACCTCCCTTGTGGACTGCCGTCCACACTCTGTTTCGTTTTCTAATTTCATAAACTGGGTGACTGATTCCGATTCTCCCTTTTTTCCCCGGCGGCTCCTGCAATTGTACATAATCTGCCTTTCAATCCACTCCCGTCTCCAGCGCTGCCAAAGGTCCACGCGTAGGACCTGGCACAATTGTGCTGGATTGCCCCAATCATTGGAAGCGGCGGCTCCCATTTTGATCTCTACAGTGGTCTCACTCATGGTCACGTCTTTCTACACCTCCGCCCTTTCCATCTCCATCTACGCGGTCTCGCCTTCCTCTTTGTCGGCCATCGGCTCCACTTCTGTATTCCTAGCCTGCCTGGTGCCAAGCGCTACTCAATTGGCACCCATTACCTCCCTCATCTCTCATCCATTCGGTTGCACTCTCCTGCGTTGTCGCGCCATTGTGATGGCCTCGATTTTCCTCTGACAGTTTCCACTGAATGAAATATGATTCCCGTTGCAGTTCAGGCATTTGCCTTGCGTGTAGCTGCGTACTGTCCGTTGTTTCGATGTGCACCTGACTACGTTGCATCTGTGCTCCCTCGATCGGTGTGGTCCGGCGCAGTATCCGCACTTGGGTTGATGGGTGCAGCACTTGTTCTCGATGTGGCCCCATCCAGAGCAGAGGTCGCAGAGGCTGTCGGCGCCCGCCTTCGTGTACGGTTCGACTTTGTATTGTACCCCTGCAGCAATTACGCCATTGTTCACTTGTATCCGTGCCAGCTTCTTTCCCCTCACAATGAAGACCACCGATGATGCCTTGATTTCTCCTCTTTGCTCTCTCTCCCTGATGATTCGGGGGTTCGATAGCCATCTCACTTGAGCAGGGATTGCCACTCCCTCGTTTTCTGCCTGAATCTCCGCCGTCATTTTTTGTAGTCCTTCGGTGCCCTTGCCCATGTATCTCACTAACGGGACGGTGTGGATTCTCAGTATTTCCCAAGATTGGTTTCATTCCACGTCGATCATCCCCTTGTCCACCGATCTGGCTACCTCAATGATGATATCTCGGTACAGGAGAGCCATCTCAGCAGTTGCGTTTGGCTGGGTGATCGCAGTGATTGTGCCCTTCGGATTCCGACTTGCGTTCGTGATCCGGACATGTGCCCAGGCCTGCTGCAGGAACATTGCCCTGTTCACTGCTAATGCGATTTCCTCATCCATCTCTCGGGGTGGGGGAATCCTCTCGCCCCTCCTCAAAATCAGCCGCCTATCTGCCATACTCAAGGCGGGAGTAGGAGCCGGGCCCGGGAGCGGTACATTCTCTCCTCTCTTCAATCTCAGGTGACTCTCTGCTGTGCTCGGCCTGCCTGGGCCGATGGGTGCCCTCTGACTCTGGGTTTGGGGTGGGACTGTCTCCCACTGCCTCGTAGGTGTGGGTGCTGACTTTGGCTTGGGTTCGTGCTGCGATTCCAGCTGCACTTTGAGCGGCAGTCTGGGCTTCGGTTGCAGCTTCAGCTGTTGGCGCTTCTCTATTCCTCCTTCCTGCGCTTTATCTGCATGTTGCGAGGCCTCTAGCCCCCTGCTGTCCATCCCCGCAGTCACGTCTCTTTCTTTCTCTCTCGTTTCCTGGCCTGGTGCTGCTCATTTCATGACCTTCGCGATCATATTTCTGATACCCGCCCCCCACAGCTTGTCGTCCTTGTGGCGAGCATCACACTTCTACTCTCTTTCTCGCATCGACGTCCTGATTCCCAACCACCGCGCCTCTTCGTGGGCTGCCTGAGCTTGCAGCAGGTTTGTTACGTGCCCAACAGTTCAGTGCAGCTGCGTTAGCTCCTGCGCCTGTTGTTGCATTGTTCTCTCCATGCAGCTTCTCCAATCGCTGGGGGCCAAAGTGGTCGGCTTGGCCTTACTCTTCCTTCTCCCCTTCCCATTCTCGTATCTCTTCATCGGGTCAAATATGGTTGCGCCCGTGGCGGTGGGCGTCGCCGCTGTCCTCATCTCCATCGCCACGTCCATAGGCGCGTCATTCCTCCTTTCTCCCGCTTCTCCCGTGTCCAGGTCGCTCCTCTCGCTCGCTCTGGCTTCGCTCATTGTTTCTGTGAGGCAACCCTCTTTTCCATGGTAGCCCTCGTCATCGCTTGCTCGTCGGGTCAGACTTCTTTTTGTCATGACTTCGCTTGATAACCACTAAATTGTGTGGATCCTCGTGCGCGCCCTCCCGCTGCGGTCGTGCCAGTCCTGGGACGTTCGCTCCGGGGTCAATTCGACGCCCAGAATCGATTGCCGCAGTCCGTTTTTCAATTGCTATCGTTGTTGTCAACTTATCGCGCTGTTTCTGTTACGCCAAGACTTTTTTTTTGGTGACCCGCTACACTGTATTAGTCGCCTGTCAAGTACGTAAAATTCCGCCCCTCATCTTCGCTGAACAATTCTCGCGTTGCAGATATCACCCAACACGTGACTACCACCCCGTCCGCTACACAATGACTGTCAATAATTACTCCGACCGCCACACCGGGTACAGGCAGTCGTAGCACACCAGCTCCCTGCGGAACCATACAGACAGACTCAACGCGATGCGTTGTATCCAGCCCAGCATCCTACATTGCTAGCACTCCCACTCCTCTCAGCGGTCTTGAAAACTTGCCTACCCCCATCCCGAATCCCGAAGCCCGCGTGATCATGACGAATCCACTGCGAACGCCAGCTACCGAAAAGGATCAGAGACAGAGGCAGTGGCAATTGCAACCGCAGGCGGTGTCTACACCTCGATCACTAGTCTGCGGCAGTGACAGCATCCATCGATTTGATAACTCCGACATGACGCGTCTTGGATTTGCCACTGGCAGGCTCCTGGAGCTCTACATGTGGAACAGACAGCCGTTTATAAGTGCAAGCGACTTGGACACAGTAATTTATGCAACGCGATGCGTTGCGAAAGCATTAGCTGAAGCCCCATACTGGCAGATAATAGAGACGTACTGGAACACCGCGATGCAGCAAAACAACATTTGGTCCATAGCATTCGAGGCAGGCAAAAAGGTGATCTTGAAAGAGGTATGATGAATCAACGGCGCACAGTGGATATTACACGCTCAAACCGGTACTAGGTTCGCGCACAACTCCATAAGGTTCAATCCCATTTTATTCAATCAGTAAGGGACAACATTGCAGAGCTTTATGATCTCCACCGCTTTGAATCCGCCGCAGAGCGTTTGGAATTCATTCATTCCCTTCTCGCAAACAATATGTATCTCTTTCCGGTTGCAGAGAGTGTGGAAGGTGATGTACGCGGTCCAAATCCAACGCAGAGAGAGTCGAAAGCTGATAACGAATTGCTAGCGTCCACTTTACTTCCTGGCGGAAACAATCCTGCAGTTTATGTACATCAAATTTTATCATCTGGCAAATAACCTCGGTAAGTATGCTGATGGATTCTATAATTCCATGATTAACGACAAGAACGGTCATATACCCTCGCCACTGATCATGTTTACATGCACCATGTTGCACCATGCTCTCCTGGAGTGTCATAAGAACAGAGGTGTTCATCCAAAAGCTTCCAAGTCAAAGCTGAAAGTGGACAGACCTGATCACTCGAACTACTTCAACCACAAGAATGACGGTGGTAAGATCGCATCCAGCTGCGCTGTAACGGGTCGCAAGTTGTTAACCTCGCCTGGCGTTGAAGACAAGTATACGTTCTTGATGAATACCTGGAACACACAACCGGAGAGCTACCAACAGAGAGTGTATAGCAACCATCTTGCTACAGTCAAGCGTCAGAGCCAACAGGCGGAGAACCCAACGCCTGCCGTGGTGACCAGCGTGGAAGCAGTGCATGTTGAGCATGCTATTCATCTTGATTATTTGGCCTCCGAAGTGGCGCTTGAGGAGCCTGAGATCGGAAGTACTGACCCAAACATCCCGAAAGAGAACAATTGAACGGATGACGAACTTCATTTCGGGATGCCAGGGGGCAGCGGGGATTACGAAGATGAAGGTGATGGAAGCGACGATCGCGATGCCATCCCCACCGCCTGCCGGCGGCAATGGCCCGCGGCGGAACTCCGGAGGTTTCACCTGGGAACCAGTCATGTGGACGGGTATGAGGGCAAGGATGGCTACGATGCGGATGCGGATTGGGATGGGGAGGAAGAATCATCGCAAGTCGATGATGGATCAACGCAGAATGTGGATGACTGACCTGGGACCCAGTGATGTCGACGGGTATGAGGGGGAAGATGGCGACAATGCGGATGCGGATGAGGAGGAAGAAGCATCGCAAGCCGATGATGGATGAACAAAGAATGTGGAGGACTGACCTGGGACCCAGTGATGTCGACAGGTATGAGGGGGAGGCTGGCGACAATGCTGATGCGGATGAGAAGGAAGAAGCATCGCAAGCCAATGATGGATCAACGCAGAATGTGGAGGACTGGGGGCATAGTACTAAAGAGTGTGAGGATAAGACTGTATATTTCAGACCTGTAAAATACGATAATGGCGAAGCAAATGCAACGGCAAGCGAGGTATCCGAAGCGAAGACTGTATTGAAATATGTGACACAATCTCAAAGCTGAACATGGATGGTGCGAGTGCGGCATCCGATATATAGCAATAGTAGAGAAGTAAAAGGTGGCTATCGGCCGAAGAGAGGCATAAACATCGCTAGGGGTTGTGTTAACAGCTACAGCATAACTGCAGCCCCTGCGAAGAGTGTAACACACATGTCGTTCTGATGGTGCGTATACCAGGCGCATAGTAATGGAGGTGAGTATGCAATGCAACCCGTTGCCTGGGCGACGGGAAGGGTGTAATTCTCCGCCAGAGGGTACGAGGTTCCGTCAGAGCCGTCAGAGCCATCCGGAACTCCTAGGTGTTTCAGACCGAAACTAGGGTTGTTGCTGATGATAGATATGGCTAACAGGGATGGAGCAGATTCAGAGCCGTATGAATTCGTGCGGGTCTGCGGTTGGGAGATCATCCCCACAGAGGAATGACAATTCAAAGCGGTTAAGCGCACTCAGAATGTTGACTAGTGATTTGACCTGGTGGCTTCTCTAGTGGTCAGCGCTGGTGGGCTCGGGCATGTGGCCGGTGGCCGGTGGCTTGCGGCCCCCATTGGCCTCGCCTGCCCCCATCTGCCTTGCCTGCCCCCATGCTGAGAGCGCGGCACTGGTACTCGGCATTGGGCTCCAGCTTTGGCAGTCGGCATTCAGTTTTCCTTCTCTCTCTTTCATATATAAGTCCTTAGTTTTCCCTTCTCTTTGGATCGACAGACAATTGAGCTTCTTCATCTTTTCTGTTCTGCTTTCAACAGGTTATGAGCCCGGCGGTTCCCTCCTGATCGACCTCTTTCAATCCATCAGTTGATACTCCCTGCGATTTTTCGGTGGGTTGACTTGGTGTCCCCTCCCTTTCTCCGTGGGTTGACTTGGTGTCTCCCTTTCTTTGTGGGTTGACTTGGTGTCCCCTTCCTCTCTTGGGTTGACTTGGTGTCCCCGCTCCTTGGGTTGACTTGGCGTCCCCGCTCCGTGGGTTGACTTGGTGTCCCCGCTCCCTGGGTTGACTTGGTATCCCCCCTCCCTGGGTTGACTTGGTGTCCCCGCTGCTTGGGTTGACTGGGTGTCCCCGCTGCATGTGGGGACTTGGTGTCCCCACTCCTTCGGTCGACTGTGTGACGACCTCTTGTCAACTTGTTGATGACCTCCCCCCTCTTGCTGACTTGGTGACGGCAACCCCATCGGTCGACAGTGTGACGACCTCTTGTGGACTTGGTGACGACAACACTGTCGGTCGACTGCGTGATGATCTCTTGTCGACTTAGTGACCACAACCACCCCGTTGGTCGATTGTGTGATCACCTTCTGTTGACCTGGTGACGACTACCTATCTTTGGTAGACTCTGTAAGGACGTCCACGAGTCGACTGTGCGACGACTACCCACCATGATGACTGCCACGGTTAGTAAACGCAATAAGCTAAATTATTATCAGCGGGCCATCGAAGCGAAAACTATCCTATTCCGGCCGGGGCGTTGGATGTTTGTTACTGGGAAGATGCATGTTCCGAGGCCTCCGATTATACCATTGACATCTGGTGAAACCCCAACTACTCCCAAAGTAGCTCATGACCCTTGAGACTCTAACATTAACTTTGAACCTGAATCAACTGAAGCTGCATATCTATCACGCTTGGATAGCTTTCTCAGGGACTGTGAGCGGTGGCCAATGTACAACCACAATACATCTGGACAGATCACGGACATGATGGAACAAACTATGGAACTGCGATACCGAGAATTCAACAAACCGAAAGAGCTCTGGGACAAAACCGAGGCCGATTTTGAGAAGATGGTCACACTCGATGGCCAGCACGAGCTAGAGATGCTGGTATTTTGCAACCTTGATTGTTACACGTCAGTCGCAGAGTGGATATCAGCTCAAGATGCGATCATTGGCGATCTGGCGCTCTGCGATGTTACGATTGATGACAATTTGCGAAAATTCTATATCCTATCGAATCTCCCAAAATCAGATGAATGGATGATGTCCAAGACCTCCTTGGAGCTTAGTGGGAAAGCAGATACTACAGCAAATATCATCACGCATTTGGAATCATTCGAGGTCACCCTCCGCCAAGAGAGTGGTATCGACCCCGCCTCTGCCTTTTCGGTGACGAAAAAGGGCCGCAGTCGGCAACCTGGTCAGACCAGCCAGAGGACTGGCATTTTGTGCTATGTGTGCGGCGAGAAAGGACATAACATTGCGAACTGCATGAATAGGGACAAGTGGGCATCATATGCAGATCAGAAGGTTGAAAGTGAGGCTGATCTAACCTTGACCTTTGCAATTGATTCCGAGTCGTACCTCTTCTAGATTGCCATGTTGCTTACTACTAAGTCCCATGGGGGAGTAAGCTCGGTGGACTTGTGGAGGAAGTTGGCTTCGGCCCGGTGGACTTAGGATCACGGGCAGGATTTGGATTTTTGGATTTTCTTTGTTTTAAGCTGTGTATTTGGATGTGCACTGTTTATTTTGATTCTGGTTGAATCTACACTATATGTTTGGATTTCCATTGAATTTGTATTAATGGGATTGGGTACATGGAGGAGGATTTCAGACTTTAGTTTGTTTCTTTGTTTTGTTTCATTTATTTGGAAAACCTTGGGCCAAACGGGGAGTGTTGACTACGGATTTGGCCAGGTGGCTTCTCTAGTGTTCGGGGCTGGCAGGCTCGGGCACGTGGCTGGTGGCTGGTGGCTTGCGGCCCCCATTGGCTTCGCCTGCCCCCACCAGCCGCGCCTGCCCCCATCTGCCTCGCCTGACCCCATGCTAACAGCTCGGCACTGATGATCGGCATTGGGCTCCGGCTTTGGCAGTCCGCATTGAGTTTTCCTTCTCTCTCTTTCATATATAAGTCCATAGTTTTCCCTTCTGTTTGGATCAACACACAATTGAGCTTTTTCATCCTTTCTCTTTTGCTTTCAACATAGAAGTGCCGAATACTTATATACAATTGGAAGCCTGGACAAGAGATAATGTCCAAGATATGAGAGAATGACATTGGAAAGCTACTTAATTGAGGAAAAGAGCAATTGTTGAGACGATGGAAATTGGACTTACGAGAACCGATATGCCAATCCCGGAGACGCCCGGACATGGATGACAATCAGTCTTTTGACCATCGCGATATACACGAGGTTATGTGAAATTCCACCCTTTCCAAGATCTTAACTTTCGATGATAATCAAGACTAGCAATTGAAAACCAATATGCAGCTTTACTTACCTGTGGCCTTGCCGTACCAAGTTCATTCCTGACTACTATTCAAAGAGTAAACCAAGCAGCCATATGGCAGCGATTACAATGCCGAATACAATGCTGAGTTTGTTTCAAGTTACATACCAAGAATACCATCCCAAAGGAGATCCCGACTCAGACTCGGCAATCCCAAGCTTCACAACTACAATGGCAATTGATGAGAACACATCGACGTCCGAATCAAGCACATACAATCTACATTCCCTAGCATGCTGTATGAGATTAGTCGTCAGCGCAGGAACAATTTTCAAAAGAGGGGGACGACTGTACCGGAATCCCTAACAACACCAACGGCAAACAATTACCGTACCGCAAGTGCAGGAACGAAGCACCGTGAGATAAATTCGTCAATTGAGAAGGCTAGCAGCGGCAAGTGCACTTAGAGATGAATTGACTAGTGTACTCAGAGAACGACGATAAGTGCACCGAGTCAAGTGATGGCAGGTACACATACAGATGAATCCACACGCACGCCCGGAGGAGAGCCAGCGAGCTCACCCCGCGATTTGAGATGATAAGATCACCTACCATACAACGGACATCCAGTATACCTGCAAGTGCACTAGAGAGATGATTAGATTATCAACCTCGCCTGATCCATACCGAACAAGTGCAAATATGGCTACCGAAGCAGTTCCGAACGAGATAATGAATGACTCCAGCACGTCTACTGAGGCAGTGCCGAATGTGATACCGAACGACTGTGATATGGCTACCACATTGGTCCCGAACGAGATTGAATATGACGACTGAACGTACTGAATATCCTACCGAATGGCATCACAAGAGACAGCCAAGAAAACAACAAAGAGATGATAACCGACATCTCATAGCGACGGATATTACTGCCAAAGGACTTCACATGGAAACTAGAGGATTACAGGGAGCCCTACGGTACCAAGCCGCTGACCAAGAAGCTTACCAAATGGCGTACCAAAGGATCAAGGAACTATCGCCGAACGGCATACTGAACTAAATGCCAAACCACCTGACAAGGGGCCTACCAAATGACTACCGAGAACCAAACGGATATTCTACTGAAGCTGCCTACCTAGATGGCACAGTAGTCGACCAAGAACGCACCAAAGCTATCATCCGAATGACTTTCCCAGAGACCCTACCAAATGCCAAATCAAGAGATGGCGAGATCTGCAAATGCAATGTACAAAGCGGCTTTCCCAGAGCAGAAACGCTCTTATTACATGGTGAGTATGACCTACCGAGATGTTAACATGTGAGAGTGGGATCAATCATATGCAACCCACACCCGATGCAATTGTCATCAATTCTACCACCCCCGAGTGGTCACCGCGAGTGATATATGTGATTCACAGTTACGATGCCAGGAGCGTAAGCTCAGCTCATCGTCCGATGCTAAGAGGGGATCCACTTGATGATCGACTATTTTCCATATATCACTCTGGCCAAGTCCGACGATCATCTCTGCCGAGACTCAACTTTACGATGCAAAAGCCAAACCCAATTACGTGTTGAATCTCAGAGGTTACAATGACAATGCCAAATCACCATCGAATCCCAATTCCAATTCGGAGATCAAAATTACACTACTAGCGAGCCACAACGGCAACCGACAATGAATCACGGAGAAGTCGTCGATGGAGCAATGAATTTTCAAAAAGAGGGAGATAGCTGTGTCAGACCAGGCAAGTCCTACAGACAAGTCAACAGCCCACGTTGAGGCACTCTACCAAAACACGCCCCGGCAAGGCGAGCATAATGTACTGAAGCGGTCAGTCGAAAGCGCAAGCATGAAGTTCACCGGATGGTCACCGAAGCGGACTTCAAAAGATTATTACAAAATCAAGATGAATTTACGAATCTACAAGTCAATGCTGAGTACTGATGACTACCGGCTGCAAGATATACTTCTCAGAGCATGCAGAAGCACTGCACAGAGCTCAGACAGCGCTAGCGCGCTTCAACTTGGGAGGTATAACCATCTTAGAGAAACTTACGTGTTACGTGTCTACACATGAGACTACACGTATTTGACCTGTATGATCGATGATAACTGATGGCTACGACCGATGCTGGCAGCGGATGCTCCCATCGATGCCAAGTCATGAGCGGAAGCTCTCTATCACCCTGACGATTGCAATAATGACCTACGCTGTGATATAAGAGCTGCGGGTATGGATGGTCGGAGGAGTATGGTTTCGGAAGTGGAACTATGGAGGATGGGATGACTTTTGGATGTTATCTGGTTCTCTCCTCTTCTCTTCTTCTATTCTTTGGATTTCGGCCCAGTACAAATGGCGTCGGCACGGGTTTTTACCACCTTCGGAGTCAGTCAAGTGGAGATGGATTTTGCCACAGCGCAGGATCCGCCAAAAGGTCACCCTAAGTGCTACGGATTGGTAGTGGAACTTTTGATTTCGTACGAGCACGTACGCGGCAAGATTGTATAATCCTTACTTCCCTTTCCTTTACGGTTCTCTTGTACAGTGTATGCAGCCCAGGAGGTCTGCACCGTGGAAGGGGGATAACGTAACGGCAGCACGTGATCCGGGGCCGGGTAACGGCCATTCTTTATACTCGGCTCGCCACGAGCCTTAGATCTCTAGCGATAATCTTACCTATACATCTTCATCTACTATCGCTCGCATCCACGTTTGCAACTGTATCAAATAATTAACTTACGTATGAGTACTTTGCCGAACGCTGGAATACATGCCCTTACATATGGTTGCGAGAAGTACTGTGCAGTCACATTCTACCAGATATTGCACCTTCTGTACAACAGAACTGCAAGATGTCTAAGTTGAAGTTGTGGTGTGTTATTTTCATATAATTGGTATCATACAGTGGATGGCCCTGGTGAGAGGAGTAACTGTTTAAAACATCTCACACATCAACATGACAATATATTGGAAACTCGTGGCAACATGTACAAGAGAATATCCAGAAATGGATTTTTCGCTCAGTATTCTGTTATGTGACATGAGGGATGTCATGGTCGGAAATGAGTTCGGTTGGAGGTTCATCCTAAACACCTGACTAGCCAGGGATTCATTTATTCCTCCGTTCAATCGGGCTACTCCCAAGCAGCAATCCACAGTCGGATATTATTATCAATAAACAATCTAAATTATTGTTAAAAGCTTCTTTCGTTGATGTTTCATCTTCTCTTACCATTATACCCCGAATTCCACTATATATACCTGCGGTAGGAAACTTACAGTCTCAATCACCCATTAACAATTATTACGACCGCTTCTCAATGGACTGTATCAAAAATATCATTTTGTCCTCAGACCTAGGTTTTTGGAAATCAATTCCTTTCTTACAAACGACTTCACATGTTTAGTAATATAATCCAATCCATATACCTGGCCAATATGTTGCAATTGGTAGAGTATAGTATCTGATATACCGAAACAAGTCTTGTAGAGGGTGACCAGTTCTTGGATTACGCAGAATTGGATAACCTTTCTCCTGATGCTGATAGTTATTATGTTGTTCTTGTCTGAGTGGACAATGAGTTCAGTCTTGGGATATGATAAGGAAAAAAAAGCAACCAATGGGAATAGGTGGCTGTACTTAGACTTATTAGATATCAAATTGATTATTGGGACCAGGTACCTGCAACCCAACAGGTCCAGCGAAAGGCAAGGAACTGAGAGTGGCAGTTGCGAAGTCTACCAAGAAGTTAACTAATATACTTCTCAAGATTCCAGTAAAGAGTAATCCCATTCAAACAAACTGGAGGTCACCAATAAACTTCAAATGCTATTTTGAATTTTTATAGCATCAGCTACTGCTAGAGCAATGCTACGAAGCATGCAGAAGTATTTCATCAAGGCTCTGCAGAGCACCAGTACACTCGATCGTAGTCGGCATGCTGAGTTTAGGCAAACTGATATGTGAAATATCTATGTATAATGTATAATTAAGGTAAACTATTGACAGCTACAATGGATGCTAGCATATATGCAAAACAACAATTACAAGTTCACCAAACACTTACCAGTATATATTCATTGTAGAAGTTCAATAATATCAAAAGATACAATATATACCAACTCAGATATGCAGTATACAATAATATTCATATTTAATGATACTTCTCCAGCCAGTGAAAGCAATGAGGGTACAGTTCAGAATGACAGTCATTGATGGCCAATCTACAACCCATTGGACACAACAATAGCACAAATGTATCTACTATCAAAGATAAATACTGCAATGTACCACTGTAACACTGAATTTAAAACATAATAACCATATCAATGCAATTCCAATACATATGGTGGTATCAATTCTGCAATGCAATTAGTATTGAAACAATTCCCAGCCATGAACTGTATGGGCTCTATAAATGCTGAATGGGCAACAATTATGCTATAAGTGTCAATGGTGATTCCATTAACCTACAAACTCTATATATGTGAGCACATAGCCAGGACTCCATCAGGGCTCCAGTGATTAACTATTGTTCTGAATTACTTAGACATTCTGAATCCGAATTGTATTGTATTCTAACTTTACATTGCAAACTGTCACAATTCCCGTTGAGATGTACAGTTATGGGGGTGGAAGGTTGACTATACTAGATAACAATGTCGATCAAGGTAGCATAGCTTGCTTTGTACAGTCACTCTGAAACTAACATTCACCATTCTATTGTTAAAAGGTAACAAACAGGATGTCCAGGATGGAAACTTAAGCACAGGATGTTTTCCAAGGTGTGATGACTCACATAAATGCTGTGGATTCCTGTCCCTCGACAAAATGTTATACATACGTCATTTCCTAACCCAGTTGCATAATTGTCAACTTCTCAGTCCACAACCTTTTATCATGAAAGTCTGCCATATGTAATTTGATTAATTGATAGCTGCCATTTGGGAGAAATTGAGATTGATTAGAAGCAGTTTGTGTGTTTCTGAATCCATTGCAAATATGTGATAGAGTGTACATTGTATGTCAAGCAGTGGTATAATATCTTCAAAGGGAAGCTGTTGGAATATGTTTTTGACTGCATGATACCTGATGCTGTGATTCTTCCATAATGCCATAAAATCCTTACCATTACTTGTTCCACAGAAATAATACTAATCTAGTAAATCATCGATGAGAGATATTACCAAAGATAGGTAAACTTCCGGAAAATGCGAACATTCTTGTATACAAAGAGTATTCACCGAGTGACTGATTGCTACCAGCAACTATATCATGAATTGATTTCTTATCCTCAGAGATAGGATGCAACATGACACCCTGAGCCCAGCCATGGAATATAATTATAGATGTAAGTGTCAGAAGCTGAATTGAAATGAGACCAAAGTATGTGGGATTCACTTTGGGTAGTTAGCAGACAATAGACGAAACAGTGGACAGATAGTTACTAAAAGGGTTGAGGGTAGATGAATAGAAGAGTTGACAGACTGGATAATGGTGAGAATAAGATATTACTGAGTTCATGGTGATGACACCAAGAGTTGGTGTAGGTTTGTAATGTATGTAACAATACAAATGATATGATGAAGCAAGTCATCATTCTGGGATATTACTGTTGCCTGTATAGTGCACTGTTGCATCTTCTACATACATGGTCAGTTGCAGAGCCAACAGTGAAACAGTGGACAAGTCTATATTTGAAATGTTTGAAGTCTATCAAAAGAATCCTGAAATGTGTCCAGCTCAAACAGTTCATTCATCATGCCAGTCACTGCTTGCAATAATATGCTCACACTCTCACTTATACAGTTACTACATGCCATTAGTATGAGCTGACAACAACTAACTTCCATCTGCCACACAATTGGAGCTGTCATACACCAATATTACATCAATCCCACTCTGGCAATATACAACTGCAATTCACTCACTTGTACATACAGTTGTTCTGCAATCTGCAAATCTCTTTAATATATGAAGGGATTCCATTCTCTAATGCTCTATTAGCGAACCACATTCAAACCTTGCAGTAGATGTTGAGTATGTAACATTTCCTGTAAGCACCTTTAAATTGTAGTGATAGAGGATATATCCAGATTTGGATATAAAATCTTTCACAATTCATTCTACATGTTATCAGCCAGTTTTCAAAGAAGGAGTAATTTGGTTAATAACTAATTTTAATTGGGAATTGTATTGTGTAGACTGATTGCAGTACACAGAGGATAATCTATTGATGATCTGATAAAGTTCAATGAAATTTGATGACTGCCCAATTGTGTCATGCTCAATTCAAATACCAATTCAATGTATCACCATTGTCCCTTTCCAGGTTAAATGCATATACTACTGTACTATATCAAGTCACTTTCGATGACATATAGTGTGACCAGTATAATGATGACAATTAACACGCAAGCTGAATTATATTTGTGAAATGTACATACAAGAACCTGTATTGATTCAATTTCTCAATACCAGTAGATGATAATTCTCAACTGATAATTGTTAACAATAAACTGACCTCTGTGGAGTGTACACATTATATGACAATTGTATATGCCATGTGGAGGAGATATGTGCAGTGTTAGGGGTTCTCCCTGAGTAGAGGTATTGTTACTAAGTCTCTTGAGAGCATACATACAGGTCTGGAATACCAGATTACAGAATGCTTGTCATTAGAAGTCGCGAGTCTCCACAGATGATATTTAGCGGGAGATTCCGAACCTCATCTTGATTAGTTACAGACTCTCAACACTTGATATTTCATTGACAGTTCACATGCTCTCATAGAACTGATTTGATGATGAAATACAATTGGTCTTGCTTATGCCTTTGGGCCTAGGTGCCAGTTATTATCAATCACACCTACTGAACTGAGCTAAGTGGTACTGGACACTATGACTGCATTAATGCGACTGATGTGTCAGGCAGATGTCAGCCAATTATGCAATGAATTACCAGATTGTTATCAGGAGTGTAATGCTTTGAAACCACATTGCATAAATACATTGACATAGTGGAATACATGGCAGTTATCACTGGGTGTATACGGGAATAGCATGTTGTGATGGCAATATTGCAATTATCAGTATTGGAGATATAGAAATGATGTCTGGCCATACAAACCCTCGAGGATGACTATCCCTTTGCCGGTATCTGGGTTTAGGCCCACAGATGGGCCCGCTTTTAAAATACACATCACGCAACCACAATCCAGCCAAATGTCCACAGAATGAATACAAATACTCTACATATGGTGAAATTCATAAAAACAATTTCGTTTGGGTGTGAAACACAAAGCCTCATTGCAGTCCTCACACTTCATGCTGGTTTTCATGCCTTCTCCACTACCACCTTGACTTCTTCTCCACCTGCAAAGGAAACAATCTACTCTACTCACCATCCAGGGTGGGGAATGCATTCCTGGTACCATTCGGCCAAAGAGAAGGGGGGTGTGATTGCTAACTATCCTGGTAGGCAGTGGGGGCAAGGCAGATTGAATGGCGGGAGCTGACCAAGTGATTGTTTGTGAAGCCGCAATGCGGGAGGAACTGTTCATTGTTTATCCACTTCCAGCTTGCAGAAGGTCCTGCATGATGGAGAGACAGAAGTCAAAGTGCTCCACAGTGCGCTCATTGTTTGCTGGAAGAGCTGGATAGATTATGAGGGTATTGGTGAATGACAACAAGGCAAGCCTTCAGGAGTTTCAGTTGACAAATTGTATCGAGACACATGGAAGAAGTGGAAGATCTCCTGAAAGCGAGTCTTGCCAAGTTAGGCTGCTGGTGGTAATCTATCATTGGGAAGGTAAACTTCATCCTTCAACCAGTACCTCTTCGGAGAAACTCCAATAAGTTCCATGTGAATTTCATTTAGCAGCCAGAGATTAAGCTCTTGGGCAGTAACTGGCTGCCAAGAATGCTGCTTGTCCTTATCTGGCCCAAGATGTTGCTGCAGGGCATAGGAATTGGTGTTGGCTACAAGCTGTCCCATGATGGAGTTGGTAAAAAAGAGTTTGAAGATTTGAATTGGAGTAATGGCATCAAGTGGAGAGAATGAGATAGGCAATCGGTTCCATGCTTTGAGAAGGGGGGAAAATATCTTATAAAGGGTCGAATGTGGGAAGGTCAGGAAGATCTGTCAGATTTCAAATTGGTTTATTGAGTGTTTTCTTATGCTGCTTGGCCAAGTGATTAGCTGTGATTGACCTAGCTTGCTCAATATATGCCTCATCTGAGGAGCCATAATTATTGTCAAGGTTGAGCATTGCAGGTAGAGCTTCGGTAGTGGGTGAAGACACATCATGTATAATGACAGGTCGGTGTTGTACCACTGTGGGTGGTGATGGTGGTTGGGAGGATGTGCGCTTTGGACAAGAGTGATCGTCCATGTTGCAATACTTGGTACACTGTTTTTTGACATTTTTTCAGGAGGATGGTGCAGATGAGAGTATAAGTGGTGGGGGTAGGTAGTTGACATTAAGATTCCGAGGTCTGAGGGCTTCTCTGCTCATGGTTGTTGTGGTGTGGTAGATGGGAAGTGGGAAGGTGGTTGCCACTGGGCTGAAGGATGGTACTCTCACAATCTCCAAAGTACTGCTGTTTAGATGCAACCCAGCACCACAGAACTTATCACACTGCCACAAGAATTCATAAATAGAAGCTTCTACTAGTTATCTCTCAATTCATAATATTCTAGAGGGGGGTTTAAGTGGGTGGCTGTGTTGTAATAAGTGACAAGGCACAGCGCAAGCAAAGTGGACCCTTTCATGGGCCCGCAACCGGCGAAGGGATACTGAGATCACAAAGGTCTGGGAACAAGAAGAACAAGCTCGAGCAGCATCTGCAGTAAATATTCAGATACAACAAAGACCATTTTATATTATTATTCAGAATTCTATCTACCAAACTCTGAAATTGCTTCCTTACTTCAGTCTTCTAATCTGACGCTAGATGTCTGGGTACAGATAGACACAATCTGAGTATTTGTACCAGACGAAATTTGAATCCTTTATTGATCTGCTGTTCTTTTCAGATGAGTGCCATTCGACCCAGATTGGGTGGAAAAATGTTCATTATCTCGAATTAGATGGAGGTGATTACAAGGTACATCAGTCCTTGTTTGCACGGTTGGCACCATTCAAAGAATATTTAGACGAGCATTTGTTTCTGGGAGAGGTACAATGTTCCAACTGGGAAGAGATATCAATACTTGGGAAAGAGTTGTTCTGGTAGCTAATGAAGATGGTCAAGAGGTTGAGTCTCATGATATGATGAGGATAGAAAGAGTTTCTTAGATAGGCTGCTGAACTTAATTCAATAAATAATGCATTAGTTTCAGGGATTAAGCACCCCTGTAACAGTCACTTACTGGCAAAACAATATCTCTACTAGCAAAATACCCAATCAGCACAAGGCAGCTTGAATTGGTAGAATACCAGTTGACATACACAATACTAGTTGTGCATGTTACAGGTTCTCCCAAAACAGCCATAATGGTACTGCCATAAGTTATAGGAATACATATCATGATGTTACTGTGACTCTAGTAACATGATATGCATGACACCTATTCGTGACTGTGCAAGTAGGCCAGCCTAGTGGTCTTTAGTGGGACAACACTGGGGTCTCATGTGGATATGATAAGCAAGTCTCATTGCCTTGCGGATGTACTTTTCATGATGCAGCTATACTCCCTTACTGCAAAGCTTAGGCTTCAGAAGTGCATATAGTTTCAAACCTCATTGATTTTCTGGATGTAGCGGGGCATGTTTGATTGAGCTGAAGGTTATTCTGAGATGTGAACACAGGAGTCAATAGTCAATACCCGAGTACACCAGACTTTTAGCTTACCTACTTAGGTGATATGACTAAGGTACTCCCCGGCCAAAGAGAATTTTTTGGGCAAAGGGTGACTTAACTGCGAGATTTACGACATTGGCTGAAGACACCAGGCCTGAAGCAACCCTGTTCATTGGTTTCTGTTAGTATGTATTGCAACATCAGACTCGGTTTACAATACGAGCTGACACTTCAGATTCTTAGTTGGCATAGTATTGGTTGGTCGCTGATTGAGTCTATAACGCAAACCTAATAGCTGTAGAGTGAAGAATTAATCTCCCATATGCAATTCTGATAATTCCAGCTGTTGTTCCAACTTCTGATACCAAAGAATTGTGTGATGTCTAAGTGTAAGTTCTGTCTGTTACATTGTCTGACATGATATCATTCAATTAATGGTCTGATTCTGATCAGAAGCGCAATGCCTCAATACCTCATTGCATGAACTCAATAACCTACTGGAAAGCATGTCAGTGAACACCAGGCACCTACTGCGACTGTGATAACGCTATGATGAGCATTGGAGCCATTGTGTCAAAGTTTGTTATACAAACCCTCAAAAATGACTGTAATGAGACAGCATTGCACCGGCATTGGGAAGAACAAGCTGATACAGCAATTCGCAGTCAACAGTCAGAAACACCGAAGTGGATGTTAAAATATTTTTGAAAATTGTGTTTGAAAAATCTTTACGATAAGTTCCCTCATACATTTAAGCCAACAAGCACCATATGCCTTGACACAGATTGACATACTCTCAATACCCACTCCAGAAGAACGTCAAATACTTCAGCGATCTGATTTTCCAATTGGAAGAACATTATTCAATCCAGATCTCTATAGTGGTTTGTCATTTGGCAGCCTCCATCAGATTGGTGACCAAGTACGTCAGCACTTGTATACAGGATTATTACCTTTCGAAAAATCTTCCGAAGGGTAAGAATATTTTCTGCAACATACATACTTGCTCAGGAATCTGGATGTTCTTATTGGTTGTGCATAGATTTGGTTGCTCTTGAAAGAAGGTCGAGAGGTTGAGTCTTAGGATATGACAAGGAAAGAGAAAGTTATTTAGATAGGCAGCTTGACTTCTATAACAGCGACACGTGACCTGAGGCCGGGTAAGCGCCATTGTATATTGCTCGCCCTGTATGACACTTAGATCAGTATCGAATATCTTACCACTATACTCTCCATCTATACTCAGTCGCTCTCGTGTCCAACCGTATACCATCTCATACGTCTGCGGTCAAGCGTAGGTGTACGTGCGTTAACATTAGATTCGATTTTCAGTTATCGGATATGTTTCGCTCGCGAGGATGTACGAGTGTTACCCCTATTGTCACACAACGACACAATCGACAGGAACAAACAGATCGCGTCAATTCTACCATCAATCGTCTGCTATGCCTGCTGAGAAAGCAACCAGAGGTCAATTGCGCTTGGCTAGTGTACGTTCGAGCACGGAAAACCTACGATCGCCTCTCGGCCGAGTAACCCCTATTTTCACCGGAGGAGCCTCTGTACTTCCGGAGGACGAGATCCACGATGAGGACGATCACGATGACTGAGAGAACACTGCCGCAATGGGAGATCCGTTAGCGATGGCCTAGGCGACAACCTGAGCGAGTTCATGGGCAACAACCCCAGCAGGCCCGAACCTACCACACAATCCGAGATCGCATCAATGCGAAAGACGATGGAGGAACTGCGAGAAATGCTCAACAGGCCATTCAACAGAATACTCAACTATGTGTGCAGAATGCCGAACTGATGGAATCAAACCTGGAATACGGCAGAGAGTCTATTCGACCGGAGGCAACGAAAAGAAAATCTTCGATATGACCAATCCAGAATGGTACTGCAGTGGAGTAACAGAGCTTGATAACTCCCTCAACGCCTTACAATCTAACTTCCAATCCCGCGTGCACGTATTCCCGCACAGAGATCCCGAAACAGTCAAATATGCAGCGACCCTTCTGAGCACATGGAATAACCACCCGGACCCGGCACAGAGACAGACACAGATAACCGATCCGGTGGACTGGCTTCGAGACCTACAGAGAGACTGAGACCCCTGTTTGGAAGACTTCGAGGCCATCTCGGAAGCAATGCACAAGATGTATGGCGACAGGAACCAAAAACTCGACGCGGCAATGAAGTGTATGACCGACTTCCTCCAAGGAGCGAATGGACTGGTGAGAATCTGTGCCAATTGAATCAAAGGAAATTCGAGAGCAGCGGGATGGCTCACGCAGGACAACAAGAACCTTTACGAAATCGCTTGGAGCGAACTACCAACAGGACTCAAGTCCAAGATAAAGCCGTTGATCCCAAAGAACAGAAGATTTGACAGTATGGAAGAGTGTTTCGAACGCGCCGCCGATTCAGAAGTTAAGCCGGACGGCAAAAACCCCAACCGCAGCAGCCACAACACCAGCAAAGGCAGTCAGGAGAATAATCTCAACACGGCGGCAACAAACGCAGCTTCCGACCATCCATATCCGAGCAAGCCGAAGCACCAACGCCCGACAAGTCAAAGTCGGACAAGGATGATAAACGCACTCCAGCGCCTTGGGTCTTGCTGGAGCTCTGTGAAACTCAGAAGTCGGAAGGAAGATGCATATGCTGCGGGTCACCGACACATAAAACATTCCGGTGCACGAAATATACACACTCGCCAACTTCTCCAAAAATCTTGCTCCTCCAGGTGACGGATAGCAAATCGAACCCCAGCGCTCCTTCGATAGTCAACAACCAAAAAACTAGCCTACCTCTCTCGGGATCTAGCTTGGCCGGAGAGGATGGACAAACAGGAGATTGGATTACAGTCATTGGGTACAAGGGCGTTGATGGCAACATTAGAGGGAATTCAACCGCATCGGATTTCGCTAAGGCCGAGGGTTGTCTTAGAGAGCCCGGAAGCTCTCAAGCCATGACTATATTTGTGTGGAATGGCAAGACCGGATTAATCGCACATTGTCCACAAAGTCCAGATACGGGATCAACACGGAGAATTGCAAAGAATACAAGCCCTCATCGATTGCGGCGCTACAAGCATCTTCATATCTCCACAACTTCTCAATAGACCTAGACTACCCCACGAAGCAGCGCACATCACAACTCACTGCCTTGACGGTCAGGTGATCGCGCATGTCATGGAGAGCCGCAAACTGGCAATGACTGTCCAATATATGGATCATTTAGCCCCGGTCCACAAACCGGAGGTGCTAGTCGTCCCAATGAGGGCATACAATCTAGTACTCGGATTTCCATGGTTCAATACCCGCAAGCCAGAGATCGACTGAGCTACCGGCTGATATACTTCATTGAGAACCCCAATTGTCCTAGGGGAGGCACACAGATCAGGTATGATTGTGCGTTGGTAGGAAGGTCGGTATGACGAATGTACTAACGTACGGCCACCAGACATTGGTGGGAGTACGCTGACAATCAACTCGACGTCGGAGTTCCCTGTAGATCCAGATGGAAAACCAAGGGAGAGAGGTGAGGACAGTCCTACTCCAGATATTGAAATACTCGGAGCAACCGCATTCGACGATCTCTTAGCTAGCGACGGGACCATCCCGACACTGGCCCTATGAATTGGGGAATGCAGTGGACTGCTGGGAGCAACGATGGAGGTCACCATGTTGGAAGATCCAAGTGGGATTAACACTATCAACCCAAAGCGCTGGACGAGCGAGCAGGGAGCAGCGGTGGTAGTTGCAGCAGAAGATGAACGTCACTCAGGTATACTTGAATGACTGCTACCAGCTCGCCGAGTCACGATGGGAGGTTGCTGGACTAGCGGGGTTTGGCTCGTTACTGGGCGAACTGCTTGATCCGCAGGTCCCTGGTTTTCCTTCCCTATCATCTTTCCAAATTCCAAGTCGGAGATAGAAGCTATTGTACAGATGCTGGAACAGGTACTGTACCTACTGATGATGGAGGTCGTATCCCCGTGAGATACAAGGACTATGTGGACGTATTCTGCAAAGATAGGGCAGAGACTCTTGCACTGCACCGGCCAATTGACCAGGCGATTGATCTGGATCCGGACTTCAATTTCCCGTATGGCCGAATCTATATCCTTTCGGAAGTCCAGTTCAAAACCCTCCAGGCCTACATCGAAACAAACCTAGCCAATCAATTCATCCAGCGATCATTGTCGGCTGCAGCAGCACCAGTCTTGTTTGCAAAGAAGAAGGACGGCGGACTGTGGCTGTGTGTGGACCACCGAGCTCCCAACAAAGCCACTGTGCAGAACCGATACCTTCTCCCACTTATCTCGGAGATGCTCGACAGGTTGCGAGGAGCCCGGATCTTCATGAGACTGGACCTCAGGAACGCCTATCACCATATCAAAATCGAGGAAGGCGACGAGTACAAAACCGCATTGCGCACTCGGTATGGGCAGTTCGAGTACCGAGTCATGCCGCTCGGGTTGACGCACACACCCTCTGCTTTCCAAGCCTATATCGACGAATGCCTACGGCCTTACGTTGACAACATTGCTGTGTGGTACCTTGATGATATACTGATCTACTCGACCAATGAGGAGAAGCACGAAGAGTTGGTACAAACAGTGCTGGAACGACTGAGAGAATGTGGTCTCTACGGCAAAGCCGAAAAGTGCCGTTTTGGAGTCTCAGAGGTCGGCTTTCTACGATTTATCATTAGCCCCGATGGGATCGGCATGGAATCGGATGGCATATCAATGATTGAGGACTGGCCAACCCCGGAGTCCATCTGGGACGTGCCGCTGTTCCTTGGATTCACAAACTTCTACCAGCACTTCATCAGGAAATATGCAAAGGCAACAAAGCCAATATCAGATCTACTAAAGAAAGCAGAAAACTACAGGACTTCTAAACAGGTCACATGGGAATGGACTAGGGATGCCAAAATCGCGTTTTGGAAGTTGAAAAGGGCCTTCACCGATGCACCAATTCTCAACCATTTCGATCTGCCAAAGCCAATTATTCTGCAGACCAATGCAAGTGGCTTTGCCATCGCCGGCATTCTCAACCATTATGACCGTTTCGGGATTCTCATACCGGTCAACTTCCACTCTCGAACATGCACAGGAGCCGAACAAAACTACGACACGTACGATCGGGAACTCTTGGCCATCGTGGAGACTATGAAGCAATAGCGCCACTCCCTCGAGGGAGCGAATCATATGGTCCTCATACAATGTGACCATAAGAACCTCGAATATTTCCGAGCGTCAAAAGTGCTATCCCGGCGGCAAGCTAGATGGGCGGAGATCCTCTCTTCGTACGACTTCGTTATCCAACACCTGGAAGGCAACACGAACCCAGCAGACAAACCATCGAGATGACCCGACTATGAGATCGGCTATGAGTATATGACGGCAAAGCTCCTGGCCTCCTTAGCCGCGACCACCATCACCAAGTCATATGATGACCTTCTACCGGAGATCATGGCAGCCCAGGAGACCGACTTTTTAGCCACAGAAATACGGCCAACCTTGTTCGATGTTTCAACCGCAGATGAGAGTCAATGGCGATCAATCGACAGAGCTCTGACCTATGAGAGGAGAATAAACGTGCCTGTGGCACTCCGCAGTAGAGTGACCAGCCTTGTCAACGACAACCCTGAATCCGGTCACGTCCCAGCCCTGAAGACTGCCGAGCTCGAATCACGATACATTTATTGGTCTGCAATGGAGTCAGAGATACCGAAGTACATTGCCGGCTGCGAGTTGTGCCACTGAATCAAAGCACCGTGTCACGCACACTATTGACTCAACATGCCTGTCACCCCCTTCTGGTCCCTGGGAGGGACTTACCCTTGATTTCATTACAGACTTGCCAGAGTCAACAGGATCGGGATACACCGGGATCTTGGTAATTGTCGACTGTGTGACTAAAATGGCAATCTACCTCACCAGCAGAAAGGACATTGACTCCCCAGAGATAGCACGAATGTTCTTCGAACACATGATCTGCAAACAAGGCGTACCGGACAATTTCACCACCCATCACGGCAAAGAGTTTACCAGTCGATTTTCGGAAAGAGTTTGCTGCCACCTCAGTATCAATCACCGCCTCTCGACCGCCTACCACCCGCAGACGGACGGTCGAACCGAGCGGCAGAACCAAATGATGGAGGCATACCTCCCGGCCTTTTGCAACTACGAGCAGGGGAACTAGGTCGAATTGTTACCGCTGGCGGAGTTTGCCTACAACAACTCCATCCACCATTCCATGCTGATGACACCATTCTGGGTGAACTACAACTACATCAGCAAAATGTCGTTTAGTCACTGGAAGCCTCCAGGAGTGTCTGAGAGGATACGGAGTGTAAACTTAGACGCGTCAATTTCGGGAGAGTATCAGACCGTAGGAGGGCATTCCGGCCGGCCTTCGGAGTAACTGGGATCTCTGATGAATTGTTCAGGAGTGCCATGGGAGTAATTGTGATAAGATTGAGAACACCTCGGAGCGCCGGAGAGAACTTTGGGTGCACCTGGGAGCAGCTGGGATCGCCGGCGACAAGTCTGGGAGCGCTGGCGGCAACCCTGGGAGCGCCGACGACAGGTCTGGGATCGCCGACGACAAGCCTGGGAGCACCTGAGAGCGCCAGCGACAAGCCTGGAAGCACCTCGAATCACTGTAGAGCAGTCTGGGAAAAACGACATCTTTGGGACTGTTGCAGGTGCGCCTGGAAATGATAGCTGCTACTTATCGTTCAACAATTTTTGAAAATCATGTATTCAGTGTGTATTGTGATCATTGTATCTATATAGCTACCCATCTACACAGCATATCGGGACTGGCTGCAGGCGCAGTGCTTGAAAGCAAATTCAAGGTGCGCCTGAAAATGGCGATCGAGTGAATTGAGAGTTTCTCTCTGAGGCCCTGATCGAGCGAGTTTGGGGATGCACTTGGAGGCAGTAATGGAGCGTATTAGAAGATAAACTCAGAGATCGTGATCGAGCGAGTGTGGAGAAGCACTTGGATGCCATGATCGTGCGAACTTGGAGGCCGTAATCGAGCCAGTTTGAAGATGCATCTGGAGCCTGTAATCAAGCAAGTTTAGAGATACACTTGGAGGCTGTGATCCAGCGAATTTGGAGATGCACTTGTTGGCTGTGAGCGAGGGAGTTTGGAGATCCATGTGGAGGCCGCAATCGTGGGAGTTTGGAGATACATTTGGAGGCCGTAATCGAGCAAGTTTGCAGATGCACTTGGAGGGCATGATAGTGCAAACTTGGAGGCCGTAATTGTGCGAGTTTGGATGAGTACATAGAGGCGGTCGATGGACGGTGCGCAGTGTGCTGAGACTCCTTTCAACTGTTAGTTAACTCGCAACTGTGGGAATGTGACAGGTGACTTTTCCTTTACGCTCTCATGGAGAGCAGGCTGATGGTGGTCGATCGTGTAGGGAGGCACGCCAGAAGCTGAAGCTACATTCAGGGGTCAACTCGTAATCATCAGAATGAATGGAAGACAAACAATAGTGGGTGGATGCTGTACTCGGTGTATGCTGTGCTCGGTGTATACTGTACTTGGTGTATGCTGTAGTCGGTGTATGCTGTGCTCAGTGTCAACTCATGCTCATGACATGGAAGAGATAGAGAGGGATGACTTAACTTTGTGTTCTGCAATGATGGTAGAGTTGTGGACGAGAAAGAGAGAGATGGGGATGAAGTTGAGAACGATGTGGAGGATACAAGCGGATATGAGAAAGCAGGGGTACAACCTGCCTGATTGCGTTGGCAAGAGATCGTATCGGTGTAATTAAACGCCGAATCGGGACTCGAACCTGCTGTCCTGGGGCTGGTCTATTGACTTGCACACGAAATTCTCTCAAGTCCCAGTTTCTCATGATGATTTCCCCCAATCACCTCTCTCTCTCGTCCTCAATTCCACCATCACCTAAGGACACGAAGTTAAGTCATCGCTCTCTATCTATCCATGCCATGATCAAGAGTTAACATCGAGTACAGCATACACCGAGTACAGCATACACCGAGAGTACAGCATACACTGAGTACTGCAAACAGCGCGTACTGCAACATCCCAAGACCGACCGTCTCCCGCTCCCAGCCAGTCTCTCATCTCTCGGCAGACCATGATTGTACTCAATTCTCTCCCTTCCCACAATTACGAGTTAACCAATGAATAGAATCTCAGCTCCCATCACACCTCCCTCCCGAACTACCGCCTCCAGATTGACCGCCTCGCAGTACTCCTCCAATCTCACTCGTTCAGGGCCTCCATGTGCATCTCCAAACTCGCTTGATTACGGCCTCCAAGTGCATCTCCAATTTCGCTGGATCACAGCCTCCAAGTGCATCTCCAAACTCAGTTGATCACGGCCTCCAAGTGCATCTCTAAACTCTCTCGATTAGGGCCTCCAAGTTCGCACGATCAGGGCCTCCAAGGGCATCATCAAACTCGCTCGGTCACAGCCTCCGAATAGATCTTTAAGGAGCGACGGCGGGTGTACTGAGATACAGGGGTAACCGAGGTGGACAGAGTGACAGGGAGTATATATTCGGCAGACCCCGGAGTAGATAGACATCATCTCATTTACATCCCATCTCATCATACAATGAAAATACACACTCTATCGTTCCCAACTTTTGGTCTCACTCGCTCTGTCCGAGAGATTTCGTGGGGCCACACAATTGTGTGGCTCCTCAACACCGGGAAGTATCATATCTTCT
>Ga0307512_10001006_pt1 | contig 41433 bp, 39 predicted proteins | sample 14_EM_MG_FD_200267 | JGI IMG/M metagenome (GOLD analysis project Ga0307512, IMG submission 200267) | Populus trichocarpa ectomycorrhiza microbial communities from riparian zone in the Pacific Northwest, United States - 14_EM | ecosystem: Host-associated > Plants > Roots > Unclassified | place...
CATTGTATTTCATTGTATTGAACTTCACAAATATGCATGCGATGTCTCACAGGAATGACTTCTTTCTCCCTTGTAGCTCTAAAGTCAGTATTTAAGAACCAGAGTTCTACCTGACTATAATGTATCTTTTAACAGTTACTCAGGTCGAATTACCCAGATTTCGATTCCCTACCGCGATGTCAGATTCCAAATCTTTAAATACCATGTTGCTAGACGTAATGATATCCTCAAACAATGAACGTGTCTTTGTTCGTGAGTTAAGCAAGCGTACATTGTAAATCATATTCGATGCTTGTTGGGCTTCAATGAATGTAGGCTGCAAGGGGCCTATTGCTTGGAATTATTGTAGACATGCGCCTTCGTGGTGATTGTATTTGCACTGCGGAATTCAGGAGACCGGCAGCCCTCGCATCATATGTATCATTTGTCATTAAGTTTTTTGCCATCCATCACAACATGAGACCAGCTCAATGGGCAACCACTTGCTGGCAAAAGCGCACATCGCAAAATTGAACAAATTTACAGAGTCAGAAGTAACCAAATTGACTACTTCAACAGTCGATGAAACAGCTTTGGCCATACTCAAGAGGCAAGGAGGTCGAGGCATCCCGATTGTAATTTCGCAAAGGAAATTCATATTCAACGTTTAGGTATCAAGTATACTTACAGAATTGACAGACAAAACACACTAAACTGGCAGCAAAGGACTTTCACACAGCTGAATTTCACCAAGACACCTGGAATTGCTACCTCATGGTAGGATTTATTTCAGCTCATAGTCCATGGAACGTGATATCAGACCAAGAGCTACCACATTCATACAGTGCATTTCGAGACAAGTTGGTGTTACCGTCCGCCAGCACGTGGAGCAACATTTGCCGGAGGGAATACACAATGACACTGGATGCAATTAAGAAGCAATTGCGATCAAGAAAGAAAGTTAGTTTAGCATTAGATGGATGGACATTGAGGAGGAAATTAGCTCTCACGTCGGTGTGTGACTATTATAAGGATCGAAATTGGGCTTCGCGAGAAGTACAACTGGCATTTGATGAGGTTGATAGCCCATTCTTTTCGTCTTTTGAAAGCACATTAAGGATTTCAGGTCAAGATTCAACATACTGGAGCACGGCTAGCCAGACATTGGAAGGATGTTCTTGATCGTTTTGAGCTGACTGACGGCCGTTTCCTTCGGATTACAACAGATAACACTTCCTCAAATTACTCAATGACTCGCTAATTGCAATCTACCCTTCAGGCCTCTGGAATCGAGTGGCCCGCATGCAGAAACCACATACCATGCATGGCGCACGTCATTCAGCTTGCTTTGGGTGCCTTCATGAGTTGTCCAGGTGTAAAAGGCTGCACCAAGTTTTGGGAAGCCCATGAGCGCTATCAGCAATTTGGAGAGAATGAAAGCACAGACATTGGGAAGAGTCAAAGACATCGAAAAGAGGGCAATGCTAGAATCAACAAAGTGTCAGCCATGAGACCAGGTTTAGCAAAGATAATTGAGAAAGTACGTATTTCACCGTAGTTTGAAAGTGCTGAAACTGACCTTCATATAGCAGAGAATGCTTGCAGTATTGATTACGCTAACACCTGGGCGTCGAAACGAGTTCATTGAGTCTCAAAAAAGCCAAAGTACGAATTGCAGTCCTACCAATTATGGATGTGAACATATGGTGGAATTCAACGCTGGAGTTGCTTGAGCAAGCCTACCAATGACAAGAATTCACCTGCAAGTGGCTCAAGAATACAAAATACAGCGATTACTGGCCACTCTTCACAACACAGGATGAATGGACCATGGTCAAGTATGTCCTGGAGGTTATACGGCCATTCCGGTACTGGACCCTGTGGATGACAAAATGGCATACCGTCACTCTACATCACGTCATTTCTGTTTACAATGACATGTTCGATCATATGGATGACATGATGCGAGCTTTGGCCAAGAAGAAGAAACAATGGAAGGAAGACTTCAACATTGCCATGAAGTTTACGCGGCAGAAGCTGTCCAAATATTATTCTGAAGGCACTTCTATGACAGGAATGCTTCTCATTTTGGCACATATCCTTGATCCTTTCCAGAAGTTGCGATTGTGTAGGAAGTGGGACAATGGATTGGATATCAATCCTGAAGATGAGACATCGTATATTACCGAATACCAGGAGCCCTTTCTGAAGTATGTGCCGAACAAAAACTGTGTCGAACATAGACGTTTGCCGGTCACTACACCCAAAAGCCTACCGAACAACAATCTGGTCTCCTCCCCAATGGCTTCTAGATCTGGTCAATCTTCTTATGATCCATATGATTTGTCCAGCGATGATGAAGAATACTTGATGCGTACAAATGTGGTGGAAACGTCACCCGGACGAAACAATTGTGAAGCCTGCTTAATGACTGCGGCAAGGCTCTATTCGATTATACGTCCTGAATTACTACAGAACTCGGGGCAAATTAATCGGAATCTTAATCATTACCAATCTGACCCAATGGTGATTAGTAGTACATTTTGGTTACTGGGTATCGGCGACTGGTGGCGCCAGGAAGAAGTATCCCACTCAAAGTACGCCGATCTCTCGAATGTGGCACCCAACATATGCTCTATCATACCTCAGTGTGTCGGAGTGGAAGCCCGGTTTTCCCTTTGGCGAGATGTGATTGGGTGAAGGCAGTCAAAGACCACAGGCGGGACCCCTTGCGAAAAGGTTGAAGTCAGGCAGTTCGCTCGAGCCAATACCGGAGTACTAGCCGGTGACGACCAAGTATTGGATACAACCAGTACTGGAAACGACATGGAGATGAAGAGAGCGGAGGAGCAGAGGAAATTCCCCCGAATGGCCAAGGTCCACCACTTGTTGGAGATGTGGTAGGGTAGCCAAAACCTACAAGCTACACAAGAGGAATCTCGGGCTCAAAATAATCGAATGACAGCTGTAAGATTCATTACAGATACCGAAGAGAGTGTCAAAGTATCCTGGTCAAACTTTCAACATGATCGTGCGGCTGCATTTAAATTGTCGGAAACATCACCTGCGCCATCAGCTTTGTCTGCAATAGACCTCTGTGGAGGACGAACTAAACGATTAGATGTTCGCCGAATCGATAGAATCAACCACGATTCTGCTGAATGTGATAAGGATAGATCCCCCGCAAGCATTTCAGACACCGAAAATTGGCTTAACCGCAATGGGGACTTGGATAATCCCAATGACAGTGAAGACGACTGGGAGGCAGACAATGAATCAGATATAAATCTGGACTAATGCAGTGCAGATTCAGAAACCCCAGACCAGCGGAATGTGAGTGCTGCACCGAATGTTGCCAGATTGATTCGGCCTATACGATGGTCAAAAAACATGGTTGAAATGCAGTGATGACGGTCAATATATTGGAAACGTGGAGGAATAAGGGGATCAAGAAAATGTAGGACACAATGCATCAATGTATCATCACGAAGTTCATTATGTAGTTTGACCGAGAATTTCATTTAGAGAAATAATATGGGAGAATTTTGAGCAGTCACATGATAATATTGGTTAATAAACAAAGGTATAGCGGGCAATATGAATTGTTTGGCAAGATATATCAATTTTAACAAGATGAGAGCGACTAGTGCTGGAATATTACTAGGTTCGGCTTTGCCATAGAGCCAAGTCCCGATCAGGCTGAAAGGCAACCATTCAGTTCAAATCATTATGAATGCAATTATCAATGGCATCAGATCTTGACTGGATAGTACATTCTAATGAGGGTCAACGTAGCATCAACAATTTTTAGTCTTGTAAGTACGGTAATTGAAAAGTGACTTGGTCACTGCTATCCATAATCAACATACAGGCAGCCTTTTTTGGAAACAGAGTAAACGACACCGTCACTGCCCAATTCTGAAAATGAGCATCAATTGAGCGTCAACGATTCCTCGCTGCGCATCTTGGGTAACCTAAGTGGCGATTGGTTGCAGCCATTCATAAACAAGGTATTGGCTGCCTTCCAAGTCCAAACTACTAGCAACACGCTCCCTGTCACATCCTGAAAAGGAGTGTCAATGGAGCATCAACGATTTTTAGTCTTGTAAGTACAGTAATTAAAAAGTGACCTGGTTGCTGCTATCCATCACCCACGTACTGGCAGCCTTTCTTGGCAAAATTGGAAACAACAAAGTCACTGCCCCATTCTGAAAATGAGCCTCAACGGAGTGTCAACGATGTTTCGCTGTGAATCTTGTGTAACCTAACTGGCGATTGGATGCAGCAATTCATAAACGCTGTAGTGGCTGCCTTTCGAGTCAAAAATAATAGCAAAACGCTCCCTGCCCAATACTGAAAGTGAGCGTCAACAGAATGTCAACGATTTTTAGTGTTGCATCTTGATATTCTCACAGGTGATTGCTTGCAATCATCCAAACCGGAGGTAGTGGCCGCCTTTAGAGCCTAACACAAGAGTTACACGCTCTCTGCCCCTTCCTGAAAATGACCATCAATGCAGGGTTGATGATATTCTGTCTGGCATCCTGGGCAATCTCACTGGCGATTGGTTGCAAACATGTCTAAATCCGATATTGACCACCTTTATGGGCAAAAACAATTGCGGCATGCTTCTTGCCCCATCCTGAAAATGAGCAACAATGGAGTGTCAATCATTTTTGGTGTTGCATCTTGGCTAATCTAAGTGTCGCAATGTGGCAATAATTTATATACGATATTGTGGCAGCTGTTTCATCTGAAACAGTGCATGACACATATGTTACCCCAACATGACACAGAGCGTCAATGGAGTGTCAACGATGTTTGGTCTTGCATATTGTGCAATCAAGGCTTTGCGTGGATAAATGAACTCATAACAGAACTATTGACTGCCGTTATAGCCAAAAATACAACGTATAACAGGAAAAATACGGATTCCACAATAACCAATATCGCAGACTGCAAAACATGCAAAAAGAGATTAATGGCAGTCAAATACGTAATTTTAAAAATATACTATTATCCAACTGCACAAATCAGAACATTATATAAATCTACTGATGGACCCGCTGGCCGACTTGCTGACAACCAGCTCAATTCGGCCGGGTTGGGAGATTTCCATTGAACCACGCCAGACTTGACAGTTCAGGTGTATTGACAACCCGGACCACCAATTAATCAACGGTTCAGGTCCAACCTGGACCCGGACCGGAAGTGACAGTCTGGAACCGTTACTAACACTTGCTGGCAACATTTCATAGGATGGGGTTGGGAGCGTGTTGCACTGTCAGACAGCAGTTCAAAGAATTGCACCAGGAGTCAAAAGTTGAGTGAAATGCCAAATTGTGGTATCACTTTCAAAGTGGAGCTGTTCATCATGGGATTGCAAAGTGGCTGTGGATGGACAGTTCTTGTGTTACCATGATATCTTCTGTCCACCCTCTAAGTGGTGAGGATGCACTGGTGCTGAGAATGAAAAAGCATCATGGCAAAAAGAATACTAATGCAAGTGGAGCAAATCCCACATTTCTTCTTGGAAAATGCTAGAAAGAGCTAGATATACCAGTCATTGTTAATACCATCAAACAATGGAGGATGGGTGTAGATGTGGCTGACTAGTGACGAACCTATTTTGATACACAGCTCATATCCTGATGCAATTGGCATCTTCTTCTCCATTGCATTCAGGAGACAGCTCTCATCAATAGCCTCATAATCTATCATGATCTTCCCTCGAACTCAGAATGCACTGTGGGGCACTATGACTTTCATCTCTCCATTGAGCATGACCTTCTCCAAGGTTGAAGTTCATCAACAATGAAAAGTTCCTCATGCAGTCTGGCTTCCCAAAACATCACTCTATTGGCTCCAACCACAAAATGTGCCTTGGCCCAATTGTTGACCAGGCAAGTTTTGAAGCACTCCTCCCATCCCCTCTGCTGTAAGGTACCAGCAATGCATTCCCAACTATGAAGTCAGAGTAGAGTAGATTAATTCCATTGTAGGTAGAAACAAACTCAGGGTGGTAGTGGAGATGTTGTGAAAACCAGCATAACGTGTAAGGACTGTAATAAAGGGTTGTATTTCACACCCAAACCAAATTGATTGTATGAATTCACCATATTCAGGGTATTTTTATCCATTCCAGAGGCATTTGGCTTGTTAGTGGTTGTGTGATGTGCATTTTAAAAGCAGGCCCACCAATGGTGTTAAACCCAACTACTTGCAGAGGGATACTTCAAGACGGTGCTGGTTGCACTTCGCAATTTCTCAGAGCACAACTTACACATTCACTGGGAGCCAAGATCGAATGAGATTCAAAGTTTACTTGAGATAGTGCTGGTTACACGTGGACATAGTCTCTGAACACACTTGGAATGCAGAAAGAGCAAGCTTATTGACTTGCTTGAAGGCTGACATATTGTAAACTTGGATGTATTCTGGATAATAGCATAGTCTGAACTTGGAGATGGCAAGAAAGATATATTGCAAGTGGAGAAGGAACAAATTTGGAAATAAACTTGAACACCACAATACTTTGACCATGAATGCATTTATAAAGACAGGGTGGACTGTACATAGAGAAGAAAATGGAGTGAATGTAGTAATGGAGATGAAGTATACTTAGAGATACACTTAAAGGCCAAGATGGAGAGAACTTCAAGGTATCCTGTAGGATGGTGTTCCCTACTGTGCAAAATGGAGATCTAGCAAACTGTGAGATCGATTTTGGAGATGGCAATCAGATAAATTTAAAGGTAGTCCATAGTAAGTAATATCTGCAGAACATGGGATCTGAATTGAAGTGGAAACTTCCAATGGGGTAAATGTGGTTAGTGTAAGACTGTTCATATAATTGCAAAGGGAGCTGACGTGAAGCAGTTAATCTGATTGGAGAAACCTTTGTGTCTGAGACTCATTATATTGGTAGATGTGTATTCAGGGAACATCAGCACAATGTTAAACTCTTTCGACATCATCACTGAATAAGGCAGCAACTCTGAATGGCTACTCAGATTCTTGCAGGTGCTTCAAGATGCTTACTGACAAGCTGAAAGCACAGCGATTTAGTCATGGGTGCTCTGAAACAACACTCCAGTACTCCTTGACACTGTTGAAGTTGTGGAATTAAATGGGACACAAGTCTGCAGAGTATACAAGGTTGATCCACATGTAGTGTTAGCAACGGTTCCAGACCGTCGCTTCCGGACCGGGCCCAGTGCAGGACCAAACAGATACCAAACTGGCGGTCTGGGGATTCAATACACCCAAATCGTCAGTTTCGGTACCGTTTAATGGCAGTCTCCCACCTTGTCTTATTTGGGCGTGTTCTCAATGAGTTGTCCAGCAGGTCAATCTGTAGATTCATGTAGTGATCATATTTTAGCTGTTCGATAATTGTATCCTACCAAAAACTCTTAATGAACATCCAGTAATCGGTTTTGCATGATTTGCGGTTTGCAATATTGATGAGTTGGGAATTTGTGGTTTTCATTCGATATATTGTATTTTTGCCTATTAAGGTGGTCAATAGTTCTGCACTCAGCATGAGTATCCGCGCGATACCTTGATTCCCCACTCTGCAATACCAAACCTTGTTGACGTTCCGTTGACGCTCATTTTCATGATGGGGTAATGAAGATATCATGCACAGTTTTGCCAGAAAAGGTGGCCAATACTTCTATGAGTTATTGACACAAAGTGACAGTTGGATTACCCAAGATGCAAGATGAAAGTTTTTTCACACTCCATTGATGCTCATGTTCAGGATGGGGCTGGGAGCGTTTCACAGTTGTTTTTGCCCATACAAGTGGGGGATACCTCATTTATGGAAGTCTGCAACCAGTCGCAACTTCGATGATCCAAGATACAATGCCAAAAATTGTTGACACTCTGTTAATGCTTAATTTCAGAATTGGGCAGTGACTGTGTTGCTTTCTCTTTTGCCTATAAAGGCTGCCAATACATTGATGTTATATAACCACTACCAAAGCGCATTGTAATTGCCGGACTTACATAAGCAAAAATTGTTGATGCTCCGTTGACACTCATTTTCATGATGGCATAACGAAGATATCTTTTCCTGATTTGCCTGAACCGGCAGGCAGTACTTCATATATGAATAATTACCAGAAATTGACACTTACATAACGCAAGATGCAAAGCCAAAAATTGTTGACCCTTTGTTGATGATCATTTCAGAATGGGGCAGTGACCGTATCATATTCTCTTTTGCCTATGAAGGCTGCTAATACATTGGTTATGCGTAGCCGCGACCAAGTCACATTTCAATTACCTAACTTACAAGACCAAAAAATTATGACTCTCCTTTGACACTCATTTTAATGTATTGTCAAGGCAACATCTGCTGTGATCAATTATTGTATGCATAAGTATTTCAACCTTGTGGTTGGCTTTCTGTTTGATTGAGACTCGGCCCTTTGGCAAAGCTGAGCCCAGTAATATTCTTGCAAGGTTCGCTCGCATTCTATCCAAATTTTAATATTTTGCTGAATTACTCATTTCGTCCACTATAGATTGGGTTATCAACAGATATTCACATGCGACTACTCACTATTTTGTGATAATAATTCTTTAAGTGAATGTCTTGGTCGAGCAACCTACAGAACCTGATGAAAACATATTGACCCATTCTGTCCTGGTTGTTTTGGTTCCTGTATTCCTTCTTGTTTCTGTTGCGTTGACCGTCACAAACACCATTTCACCCTGTTTCTTTGACCTCCGTGTTGGCAGAATCAATCCGGCAACATTTTGTGAGGCACTCACATCCCGCTACTGTGGGCGATCCGGAGCTTCAATGCCATTGTGTAGCTGGAAATCGGATTCATTGTCCGCCTCCCAGTCGTCTTCGCTCACATTTTGATTATGCATGTCACCATTCCAGTTAAGCCAATTTTCAGTGTTGGAAATACTTTGAGGTGCTCTATCCTCATCACTATGAGCTGGTTGACATTCGGTTCCCCATATTCGGCAGACATTCAAGACATGAATTTATCCTCCAGGGAAGTACTTTGCAGACAAAGTTGGCGGCAATGGTGATCTTTCCGACAGTGTAAATGCAGCTGCACCATCATGTTGAAAGTTTGACCAGGATGCTTTGACGATCTCTTCAGTAACTGCAATGTATCCTATGGCTGTCATTTCCATGTTTTGAGTGCCAGATTCCTTCTCTGTAGCGCATTGGTTTTAGCAACCCTGCCACATCTCCACAATGTCATGGACCTTGACTATGCTGTGCAGTTGTCTTTCCTCTGCCGCTCTCTTCATTTCCAAGTTGGTTTCAGGTTCCATCATATCCAATGCTGGATCATCGGCTGCCAACATCCCGTTATTGGCTCGAGCAGACTTCCTTACAATGACTTGTTCACACAGGGTCTTGCGTGAGGTATTTATCTGGCTCCAGCTGAAAACATCTCGCGCGCGGCAAAAGGTGGCCTCCACTGCGATACCATGTTGCATGATAGGGAATAAGTCACGTGCCACATTGGAGAGATCCGCATACTTCGAGTGCGTTCATCTGGTTGGTGCCGACGGTCAGTGGTATCCGGTATCCGATGTGTACTGCTACTCTCCTTGGGATCAGGGTGAAAATCATTAAAATTTGGATTTATTTGCCCTCAGTTCTCTGGTGATTCAGGCGGTGCACTTGAATAGAGCATTGCGGCTGTCATAATGTGTGCTGTGCAATCGCTTCGTACTGGTATCATTTCAGCTATATGTCTAGGCGTTAAGTTTTCTTCATCATCGCTGGACAAATCACATTCATCAACAGAATATTGACCAGATCCAGAAGCCATTGCGGAGGAGAAGAGATTGTTGCACAGTATGTTATCAGGTTTCATGATGGACACTCAGCCATGTATCGCAAGGAATTTGTTCTCCACATACATCAGAAATGCCGCTTGGTATTTTGCAATATGGGACATCTCGTCATCAGGATTAATATCCATGCCCTGGTCCCACTTTTCAAACAATGGCAACTTCTGGAATGGATCAAGGATGTATGCCAAAATGAGAAGCATAACCATTGTTGGAGAAACTTCAGCATAATATTTGGACAGCTTCTGTGGCAGAAACATCTCAGCTAAAGCTGGCATAATGCCATCCATATGATCGAACATGTCATTGAGGATGGAGACAATGTGATGCCAAGTATCTGTATCCCTTTTCGACATCTGCAGGGTCCAGTATCGGAATGGCCTTAAAACCTGCATGGCATAGTCGATGAGGGTCCATTCATCCTGTGTTGTGGAGAGTGTCCCGTAATCAGTGTCGTTGGATTCTTGAGGCACTCGCAGGTGAATTCTTCTAATCAGTAGGCTCACTCAAGCAACCCCATTGTTGAATCCCACCGGGTTGTCACTGCCATAATTGGTAGAACTGCAATTCCTACTTTGTGCTTTTCGGCAGTCAATCAACTCGTTTCGGTGACCCAGTGTCAGTGTAATGAACACACCAAGTGTTCACTGCTATCGGAAGGTCAGTTTCAGGACTTTCAAATCTTCTTGAAACATGTACTTTCTCAATTATCTTTGCTAAACCTGGTCTCATGGCTGACAACTTGTTGATTCTAGCATTGCACTATTTTCGAAGTCTTTGACTCTTCCCAATTTCTGTGCTTTCATTTGCTCCAAATTGAAGATCACGCTCATGGGCTTCCCAAGACTTGATGCAGCCTTTTACACTGAGGCTTTGGATTAATGCACTTGATTCAAGCAGAATGATGTGCGTCATGCATGGTATGTGGTTTCTCAATGCAGGCCATTCGATTGCGGAGGCCTCAAGGGTTGATTGTAGTTCCTGAGTCATTGAGAAGGTTGAGGAATCATCATCAGTCAAAATTCCAAGTAAACAGCTCTCAGTAAGCTCAAAACCTTCAAACATATCCTTTGAACTTAAGGCTAGCTTCGTTGCAATATGTTTACCCTTAACCGATGATCATTAATTAGCTTTCGAAATAGGAAATGAAAAGGCTATCAACCTCATTGCAAATGAGTTGTACTGCTCGTTATGCCCTATTTCGATCCATATAGTAAGCAATGACCTAAGTTATGGCCAATTTGTTGATTGATGTCCACCCATCTAAAGCTAAGCTACCCTCATTTCTTGATGGCAATTGCTTCTAAATTGCATTCACTATCAGACAGTATTCCATCCAGCTAATTTTGCTAAGGGTAGTGGCTGGCGGAAGCTACAGCTTCCTGTGTAACACATTATATAACCATCGCAGCTTGTGGTTTGATATTGCATTCCATGGATTCTCAGCTGAAAAAGATCTTAAGGTGAGGTTGCTATTCCAGGTGTCTTGGTGAAATTCGGTGGTTACAAAGTCCATAGCTGCCAGTTTGGACCATTTAGTCTGTCCACTCAGATAATACAGATACGACCTAAATGTTGATTAGGAATTTCCCTTGCGAACTTACTTTTGTAATTCCTCGACATCCTTGTCTCTTCGGTATAGGCACTACTGTTTAATCGAACATTGAACTAGTCAATTCAGGATCTTCTGACCCTGTTAATTTCTTTAAGTTTGCGATGTGCGCTTTTGCCAGCAAGTGATCCCACATTGCGCTGGTCCCATGCTCTGATGTATGACAAAGAACTTGATGCCAACAATACATATGATGCCAGGGCTGCCAGTCTCCTCAATTCCATTGCACAAAAAGAAACACCACGAAGGCACATGTCTACAATCATTCCAAGCAATCGAATGCTTTGAGCCCACATTCAAAGAAGCCCAACAAGCATCAAATATGATTTGTAAAGTAATGTCGCTCAAATCACAAATAAAGACATGTTCATTTTTGGAAGATATCATTACCTCTAGCAATGAGGTATTCAAAGAATTTGCATCAGACATGGAAGTAGGAATCTGAATGCTGGATAATTCGACTTCAATGGCAGTTATAAATTTTGATATTAATAAGTACAACGCTAGTTCTTAAATATTAAATCTAGAGCTACGATGAAGAAAGAAGTAAGACCTGTGGGACATGGCATGCATAGTTGTGAAGTTGTATATAAGGACATATTGAAAAGACTGACAATTAAAAACTTGATTTAGGAACACTGCAATGCAGTTTGTTGCTGTGCAGCTTACTGAGCCCCCACAAAGACTGTTGATGCTCCATTGACACTCATCTTTAGGAGGCGGTAGCGATATTGTCACAATCAGTTTTGCCCATATAGGCGGCCAAAATTCTGGGTATGTGTGAATCCAGTTGCTCAGCCCATTGAGTATCCGTGATGCAAAACCAAAAATCGTTCTTGATCTGTTGATTCTCATTTTCAAGCGGTGGTGGCGATATCGTCACTAGCATCTTTACACATAATGGCAGCCAATTCAGTGATTATCGGTCAATGTCATTGCACAGCCCTTGGATTATCCATTATGCAGGACCAGATATGGTATATGCTCCATTGATGCTCCGTTGACGTTGAGTTTCATGTGAGAGTAACGCAGTCTTTGCTAACCTTTTTGCCTATGAAGGTTGCCAAAACATTGGTTATGGGTTAATGTTGTTGCACAGCCCTCTGATTATCCAAGATGCAAGACCAAAAATCATTGATGCTCCTTTGACGACCACTTCTAGCAGGTGGTAGTGATATCCTCACTAGCATTTTTGCTCATATTGACAGCCAATACACTGATGATGGGTTGATGCTGTAGCACAGCCCTTGCATTGTCCAAGAACCAAGACCAACAATCGTTGATGCTATGTTGACCCTCCATTGACGCAAATTTTTAGGATATTGTAGCACTGTCACTGCTAGCAATTTTGCCTATAAACATGGCCGAAACTTTGGTCATGGGTTAATGTCATTGCACAGCCCTTGGATTATCCATGATGCAAGACCAAGAATTGTTGACTCTCCATTGACGCTCCATTGATGTTGATTATCAGGAGATTGTACCACTGTTGTCGCTAGCATTTTAGCGTATAAAGGTGGCGAAAACATTGGTTAGAGGTTAATGTTGTTGCATAGCCCTCGGATTATCCAGGATGCAACATCAAAAATTGTGGACGCTCTGTTGATGCTGATATTTAAAAGGTGGTAGCGATATCATCACCAGCTGTTTAGCCTATCAAGGCGGCCAGTACATTAATTATGGGTTAATGTCGTTGCAAAGCCCTTGGAATATCCAAGATGAATGACTAAAAATTGTAGATGCTGAATTGACACACATATTGAGGATGGGGCAACAAGCATGTCACTTATGTTTTTACCTATAAAGGTGACCAATCATTTCACTTCAGATGGATGAGACTATGCAGACCATTGATTGCCAAGAGTGTAAGGCTGAAAATCCTTGTCCCTCATTTGAGGCCCAACTTATACACATCCTCACAATCATGTAAGCTCTATAATTGGATGCAAAAAGTCATATAGTCTTGACTGACAACCAACATATCGTTTCTATATATAATCATTTGCATCCAAAAGCTTATTGGCCTCTCAATGTCTGATCCACCACCATACTCATTATCTGAGCAATGGATGACGTAGCCCTATCACATTCCAGACCTTTCAGCTGGCAATTTACGACATGTAGATCCATCCACTAGGTTATGATTAATAGAGCCCGACTTCCTCACCATTCCTCATCCAGCTCCTTCTCCTTGATTTCCATAACCTACCATTAGCAATGCTCAAAGTCTCGACCATGTGCACCAGGTCACAGTGAAGAGTTATGCAGATGGATGCATGAATGAATACGGCATGATAGTCGCCAGGCATACAGGTTTGTATCGCGCACTGACTTCTCCCACTATGGATTGTATGACATCACTGACTTAAAGGTTGTTAGTAAATTGTGTCTTTAATTGAGTGTTTGTTTTCGCGCTTTCCAGTAAGAGACAAGTTGATATCAAGTATTTTGGTCATATGTCAACCTGAGTTGAAGTCAAGAACTATCGCATTGCACGTACGACCCTTGCACATGCACAGACGAATCATCATGTCCCACAATTTGGTTACTAAAATCGAGAAAAAGCTAACACATTGCGAAATTGCCACACGAATTGCTTTTCAAAGAGATTTATCTGCAAACCTTGCAAATTGAGTTCAAATTTCTGCAGTGACGTACATGCCGTCACCATTTCTTCTACCGAATCCGATTTCCTTGTGGTCAATAGCTGGGGAGACAATATGCAGGGGTGAAAGCTTCCGGGTTCAACAGGCTTCGCTGTCTGAATTCATGAAGAATCAGGCGCCGCATCAGGCGGTTGAGATGCAATTCATTTCTGAGACTGTGGTTTCCCAGACCGTTGCCTTATATGACTACTTCCCGGCCGAGAAGTCCCTTGCGATATGTGTGATACTCTGGAGACGTTATCATGAGTCTCATTCAGATCTGCAAATGTTGTCGGTGCAGGTGGAGCTGGAACATCGTCCATTTGGGAGTTAACCACTGCCTGAACCGTTAATTCGGCCATCCCATACTTCTTATCCCTTTCAATTACGAAGTTGGCTGCATCCCCCCATCCCGATTGTGTGAATTCATCAAGCATCCTCTGCTTCTGCCGAAACTTCTCCATGCGGTGCTGAACTGTTTTTGAGATTGTGCCCATCACCCTGCCTGGTTCATCATCTTCGCTCAGCTTGCCCAGCTCTGTATCATCTTCATCAGCTTCCTCATCTTCCACATCCTCCTCATCGTCGGAACTTGCAAGATCACTCAGACTGTCTCCTATAGCATTCAACATCTCCTCAAATCTTGTCACAGGCTTTCTGGTTGTCAATCACACGTTTTCAGCATTTGTCATTTCCTCATGCGACTGCTCAATTGCTGTCTCTGCGTCTTCAACTCGCTTTCCTGCAACAGTGGTTTCTCTCTCCACATAATCCTCAATCCATGGAACTTTCTCTGCGATGCTTAACAAGCGCGTTTCTCATCTGCTGCCTGCCACAGGCTTCTTTTTGGATCGCAAGCTGTGTGATACCCCTATGGCTCGGACCCTTTCTGCTTCCTGGATGCTCTTGCATCCATTCCCTTGATGATGTTGTCATTTGCACTGTGTTGTTAATTGGCCATATATGCCCCCCGGTAGTGGTGAAAAGTTGTTTTTGGAGCTTCCACAATTGATCTTAGTGTTGACTTTGTTGTTGGGCGAGATGTTGGATGTTCCAAGTTATGGACGATATGGAGGCGATCTGCATCTTCTATGTCAAGGTCTGTATGTTTGATCATCTTCAGCATAGCTAAATTTCCGTTTTGACTGTCACTAGATTGGGAATAGCTCTGCTAACCGTGCAATATGACATGATATGTCATGTCAGTTTCATGCAAGATCCTGGGGCTTGGTTGAAACAAACATCACCGGATGTCCTTTCCGTCAAAGAATTTCGGGTGTATGTTTGACACACTGGAGCTCTCCGGTGTCATTCACCTCTTATCATCCCAGATAGCAATCGCACAACATTGGACCTACATACTGCAAATCGGGGGATGGTTGGAAACCCCTGCAACCTGCAGCTATATGCAGCAGCATTCATCTTGAGTAGATGAGGCAATTCGCCACTGACTCATTCCATTTTGACTTGACGCTAATTATGTATTTTTCAGAACTTCCCACTTCTTTCCATTATCATCTTCCTCTCCTTTTCCACACCAGCAAATCAATGCTACACAAACACCTCCACAAGGTGAGAGTGGATCTGAATCCAGCTGACTAACAAGTGTTTCTACCAATGCGGCACTTGCTGGGACAAATGATCACAGTAGACACCTGTTAGTTCACCATGACTCTGCCATTGCAGCCAGCGAAAATATGGCATGGGACGCACATATACAAATGGTCTGTAAAACCAGAAGCGGCATGAGTATGAAGTACCATGTGACAGGATGTGTGTATATCAATGTTACGCAAAATGGCCGTCTAGTAACCGTACAACATACAGTGGAATATGTAGAGAGCTACATGACCAATTTGTAGCAGCCCATGGCAGGAAACCTCCATGGTCCACGAACGCATTTATCCGCACAGTCAGCGAAATCGAACATTGGGAAGTTATCAGCGCTGGGATTTGCGCCAACAAATGTCATAATAGAAATCCCCCGGAGCGGACGAAACAGGCTTTGAACAAATTAGAGGAGACTACGGAAGTGTATATGGTGAAGGTAACAGCCGAATCTGATTTTGAGAAGCAGCAACTAATTTCTTGTAGGTTTTCAACATATCTGCCACTGTGGCAAGGCAAGGAGATTGGGTACAGCTAGAACAGTCTGACATGTGTCTTGCCTGGAAAATGGCCAAAATAGCCAAAGGAGAGTTTTCCTGCGCCGCGATAGAGGAAACGCAATGCCTGATCAAGACTCTTCATGCTGGAGTCCGAGCAGAGAAGACGCGGGTCGTTGAGTTTGCTGGGCATAGGAAGGTCAAGGCGGCGATAGAAGGACACCCAGCTATGTTTTGTGAAAATCACACAGACAGCTGCCTGCCTTGCCAAACTGGCACAGTGATGAATCCGCAGACATGCTGGTGGTGCAAAGGAACAGGTGCACCTCAACCAGACCAACTCAGACAGCCGACACCAGAACCAACACCAACTGTGCCCAGAACGCCATCCACGCCACCCGGTAACGTTGAGGGAGCTCAAGGCTCCGAAACCAGCAGTGTGCCAGCCGGACATGCATATTTACCTGCTCCTCTTCCCAACGCTCAATTTGTCAATCTTGATGCATATGCCAAGGATAGCAAGTACGATAAAGATTTTATTCCAGATTCGCTTACTGATAGAGGACCATCCACTGGTTAGTACACTATCTGCTGTGTGGTAATGCAGCAAACAACCATTGTGCAGACGAGAGAAGCCTATTGAGCGAACCTACAAGTGAAGTTTAGCATTCATCAAAAGCAACTGGATTTTTGAGTCTATTATTATCTACAATTAGCAGACACTTTAAACAATATTTTAAAGGATATATTTATATGTGTTATTAAAGAACAATGTCGTCATAAAGGAGAAAGTACATGAAGACGATGAAAAGGTTGCAAAAATACCATTCATGTTTTACTGTGCCAAATGATATGAGTGCATATTGTGGGCACACCCGTGGCAAGATGAGCATCAACGGATCGTCTACAATTTTTGGTATTCTACTTCAGGTAATTAATAAGCGACTTGGCCACTGTGAAGCATAATGGAATTATTGGCCGCCGTTATAGGCACAACCACGAGCAATGACATCGCTACTCTCTCCTACAATGAGCGTCCACGGAGCTTCAACAATGTCCAGTTTTATAAGTCAGGTAACGAAGCAGTGATTTGGTATTGGTTATATAAAATCAAAAGATTTGCAGTCTTTGTAGGTAAAAAAGAATGCGACATGCTCTCTGCAACATCTTGAAAATGAGTGTCAACTGAGCTTCAACGGTTTTTGGTCTTGGGCAATCTAAGTGGCCCTTGATCGCAGACATCTATAACCAACATGTTGGCAGCGTTTATAGGCAGAAATGCAAGAGATATTCCCGTGACAGCCTCCTGGACAGTAACAATATGTTACATTTACAATGTTGCAACTGACTGTTCATGAGTGCATTAGCCTACAAAAATGGCAAAAACATGGTACAGAAATAATTCCGGCCACATCGCGCTGTGATTATCCACGAAGCAAGGCCAAAAATTGTTGATGCCCCATTGACACTCATTTTGAAGATGGGGCAGGGAGTTTGTCGCTTTCTGTTTTGCCTATAAAGGTGGCCAATACCTCTTTAACGAATATCTGCAACCAATCGCCACTCAGATTACCCAAGATGCAAGACCAAAAATCATTGACACTCTGTTCTTGCTCATTTTTCTGGATGGGGTAGTGAGCGTGTCTCTATTTTTTGTGATGATGATGGCAGCCAATACATCCAGAAAGATAATGACGTACCAATGTCAATCTTTTGCGATGAACAGAAGGATATCTGAATGCGACAATAAATAGAAAAACCTGAAACCCAGAACCAGTGACTGGAACCAACAGGTCTATCTCAACCTGGCAATACCAGCTCATTGACAGGTACGGGTGGGGGTTTGGCCCACCAAGCGGCTGCAGGGCAGGTTGTTGGACGGGTCATGGACTGAACCAAACCGTTTTTGCGGTCCAAACTCGGACCTCTGGCCGGTTACCCTTACTCATTGCTAACACTATCCACAAGATACAAATTCAAAATTTCAGGTAGTGTAAATGCCACAGCGATTGGGACTATTGACTGTGTCTCCATCACCATTCCAGTGTACCTTGAACCTGGAGGTATTCTCTCTGCAAGTGGTTGTTATATTGTCTATATCTATTAATATGGCTTGATAAACTATCTTTCTTCTACACACTCATCAGCAAAATGTATTTTAGTCACTGGGAGCCTCCAGGAGTGTCTGAGAGGATGTGGAGTGTAAACTTAGAAGCGTCAATTTCAGGAGAGTATCAGACCCTTGGAGGGCATTCCAGCTGGCCTTGGGAGTAACTGGGATCTCTGATGACTGGAACAGGAGTTCCATGGGAGTGATTTTGATCAGTTTGGGAACACATCGGAGTGCTGGAGAGAAGGTTGGGCGCACCTGGGAGTGTCGCCTAACCAACGTGGGAATCACAAGCACACTCTGAGAGATGCCTCGGTTCCATGGAGATACGTTGGAAGGATTGCAGGTGTGATCTGAGACTCTCCGAATGTACACGTGCAATCAATTTCCCTCAACACCCAATATGATGCATGGATTATTGTTCATTTTCACTTCTGAATCATACTAGCCATCATCTTCTTCAAAAATGTATTTTTTGCCTCGCTACAGTAAGGAAGAAAGGAAAAAGGTGAGTGATTCAAATACAAACACAGGTACACCGAAACTGTAACCCGACTAAGCGATCAATCAAACATTGTGGCAATGTCATCCAGTCTATCTCTCATCTCATCACGGCCGACTAAAGCAGGAACACAGAATTCTTCAACGGCGCATATTTGCTGGAGGCGCTCATTGTATGTGCTCATTATATGTACCTGGAGAGTGGATGAAATTGATTTCCAATGTCATACAGCTCGATTTGTGATATGTAACACAGGTGTAACGAGATGTTAGCTAGTGGCGAATCTAAATGGGCATATGAAAGGCAATGATTATTCGGATGAAACAGGGGAGCAACCACCAGGAAAAGATGAGTGCCAGATGGGGAGTGCTATGTGGAAAAGTGGAGTAGACAAAAGGTGATGAAGGAGCACAGAATGAAAAGGAGCGCCACATCTATGCTGAGGAGTGCTGACAGGGATTAAGGGGCGCCAGATCTAGGCTGAGGAGCACCGACGAGGATTGAGGAGCGCCCATTCTAGCGGAGGAGTGCCAAATGGTGGCGGGGGGAGGTAAGGAGAGTGGAATTCAACATATGAGCAACAATGCAGACCAAGGTGCGCCAGTAGGAGCTGAGGAGCGCGGACAGGGGAACAGAGTGCAGAATGAAATGAAAGAGCGTCATTCTAGGTTGAGGAGCGCTGACGGGGAGTGAGGAGTGTTAGGGGTTCTCCCTTAGCAGCGATAATGGTACATGCAATAGATAAATGAATTCATGTCACGGAGTTACTATCAGTCTAGTGACGTAATTTGCATAACACATTTTCATGTCATTGCAAGTAGGCCAGCCATATGCTTCTCAGCAGAAATACATAAGGGTCGCGTGTCGACTGAATAAGCAATGTTCTTGCTTAGCGGATTCATTTAGATGAGGCAACAATGCTGCCACATTGAAAGGAGTTAACTATTGCCGAGCGCTTTGTGTTCAACTACATTCACTTACCTGAACTAGCGGGACATGTTTGATTGGACTGCAGATTACTCTGACACACAAACAAGGCCGTCAATGGTCAATATGCGACTATGCAGGACTTATGACTTATTGCCTGAGGCAATAAGAACTGTCAGGGTACTCCCAGGCCAAAGAGAATGGTCTCGGCCTAAGCACAACATGACTGAGGGAATTATGACATTGGCTGAAGATAAGAGGCCTGACACTACCCTGCTCATTGGTTTGGGTTAGTATGCATTGCAAGGTCAGACTCGTATTCAATTTGAGTTGGCACATTGCAATCTAAGTAGGCATAGTATTGGTTGGTCGCCGATTAAATGTATGATGCAAGCCAAATAGAATTTAAGGTGAGGCATTAATTTGAAATAAGCAGAGCTGGCTAGGATTGGCCGATGTTCCAACTACCGAACAAATGGAATGGATGATGACTAAGTGCAAGTTGGATCTGCCATATTGTCTGACTTGATCTCATGTGATGGATGGCCTGATTCTTATCAGGAGTTTAATGCTTTGAAACCAAATTGCATGAACACGATAACCTACTGGGATGCGTGGCACCTATCACCTGGTGCATGCGGAAATGGCATGACGCGACTGTGATACGCTATCAAGAGCAATAGTGTGATTTCATCGAAGTATGGGTGTACAGACCCTCATTGACGACTATAAAGAGATCGCATTGTTCCGGCAATGAGAAGAACAAGCTGAAGCAGCAATCAGCAGTCAACAATCAGAACACCGAAGACAATCTTAATATATTATGAGGATTGTTCTCCTACAAACTCTATCACAATTACTTTCCTACTTCATACCCATGACCAATCACTATATGCCTGGGAAGAGGTTGACACAATCCGAATATGCTCTGCAGATGAAATTAAAGCTCTTGGGGATCAGATCTTCTGTATAAAAGAGCAGAGTTTTACCCATATCTCTGCCGTCATCATACATGACACCCATTTAGACGGTATCAGCTTTCTAGTACATCGGTACTTTTCTACAGAGTTGTTACGTGCCATAGAATGTTCAGAAGATCATTTGTTTCCAGATGAGGCATGATCTATACATAGGAAGGAAACATCAATAACTGGAGAACGGTAAATTGGTCTGCTCTAGAGGAAGGTAAAGAGGTTCAGTCCTAGGATAAGACGAGGAAAGAACGAGTTTCTTGGATTAGGCGGCTGTATTTCATTCAATGAATGTTGGATGGATTATTGGGATTAAGAAACCCTGTAACAAGGAGCGCCTATCATAGTGGTGTTTCACTGCAGGGGGTATCAAGTAGCCCACAACCGTGCGATTGATGTGTGCAGTGGCTTCCGGAGTCAAGTTCATCACAGAGGATGGGCAAAATGTACCTTGATATTCATCTTGAGAAAATAATACTGTGACCTTCTTTCCACTGGCTTATTCAGACAGCGCACCTTGAATAGCTGCAGCTGCTAGTGCTAAAGTCTGTGGAGTTAGAGGTTGGAACTACTGGGATATCGTAGGCAGGCGCCCCGAGCCATTGGCAGTGAAGAACAATTGATGGTATATGTGATCAAGCACTTCCATTCTGGTGAACCATGATTTCTTATCATCAACGACCTTGGAGAGATATGTATTGTCCATCAGAAGCTCCTTAACCTGGATCCGCAGCTCAGTCTCAGAGCGTGAATCCAACTGGAAATTACGGACAACAGTTCGACGTGCCCTATCTGCCAACCGTCCTCAAACTGTACTTATCTTCAGTTTCAAGTATGTATATTTTGGGGCATAGTCAATATCCAAGGTCTGATAGAAGAGAATTGAGCAGAATGCAAGACTTTCAGCTTCTCGTGTTTGCGGATCTATTCTGAGAGATGGACTGCCTGGCAGATGACACACTGATGGCGTACCTACAGAAGCACCTGCTAATGCCCGCTGACGATCCTGAGCTTCAATGGATAGTTTCTACACCTCTTCAACCATCGAGTACGTGTCTTTTGATAATATTGGCCAAGGAGTCTTCGTGAATATGATTGCCTCCATGAACCTGTTTGCTACCTGCCAAGTAGCCTTTTGGTGTTGGTGAACGTTCTATTCTGCACTGGCCTTGGGTTGTGGAAGATTCTGGTCTCCAGTAGACTAACGTAGCAGCAGCGCCTGGGTGGATGGTGCACTGTCAGACTTGGATAATGTGTTGAGGAGGGTTGACTTTTGGAGTTTGAGCAGTGGTGGTGCCATTGCCACAGCTGGATGTCGGCAATTTGGATGCAGAGGGTGTGCAATGCCAATCTCGGCACGGGTCCGTTTCTCTGCCAGTGGAACCCTGGTAGTTTGTCATGACTTGTCCTGGCGTGCCTGGCCTAGAAGCAGGACCTCCTGTTGGTGATCTAAATCGTGTTCTTCAATGTTGGACGATGAAGTGGACTCTCCAGGTTTTCACTCTCATCATCATCAATCTCCAGATCGGAATTGTCATCCTGTCTCAAGAATGCAATCCGGGACATTAGTCATCTGCAACGCAATGCACGATGCCAGATAATTAGAAGGTAAGCATGAGATGGACAACAAAGATTGGCTGCTTTCTTCAATGCGAGTACTCTCCCAAGGTGTGCTTCTTGATTCTTCTGTGAATAGTGATTCCTCACCAGGCTGGGCATAGGTTCCATTTGTGGTATTGAAGATAGAAAGTTGGGGAAAGTGGGAGAGAATGTATAAGCAGTAAATATAAGATTAAGTGCAATAGAATAACCCGAAAAATGGAGCAAGATGTTGCACATAGTCGAGAAGGATGCAATTCGAGGCGCGCCTTGACGAGTTCAGGACAGATGACTTCAATGATTCATATATAAATCGAGGATGGCAGTCCAGTGTTTGGATATAGGGTGTTGTCCGGTGCACTGGAATAGATGGAATCCTTGCCAGGTACGCTGGAAAAGGTGGATTACTAATGCCGAACGTTAGCAACTGCTATCAACAACACTCTGTATGGATGCTAGAAATGGAGGTTGCCCAAAGCCAATGCACATAGAATAGAACCAGACGCACCGGAAGAATACTCGCGACATTAACTAAACCTTGGTGCTGGCCAAATGGAGCACTTGAGAACCCGAACGAAAACATGTGCCCTGCACATGATTCTCTAAACATAGCAATTATGGGTGAATGTTCGAGCATCTGAGGTGACCGCATGGTATAGAATTGATGAAGCAGTTTGATTCTGCAGAACTCGATAGAGTTAGGACATTCAGCGTGAGAGCTGAGTTCCAAGTGTTTATACAGAGTGTGTAATCGATCAAGGAGAAATATTCATCTTGGTATGTGGTATATCTGCCGGAAGGACACATGTATTTTGACGATATTCTATTGTATTGGGATGCTGCAGCTAATTCAGCGGTTGATATGGCAATATTGCAAGTATAATTTCCCTTTCATGCATCCATCTGGGCTGGGTCTGCAAAATATCCTTCAAAACAGTGTTGCAGTTAATGAAGGAGAGAGAGAATTTGGTATACAAAGGGGAGATACAGGCATCGAGCATGATTGGTAAGGTATGAAGCATGATTCAGGGGTAATCGTATTGATTCAAGCACTTGGCAATCCCAAGATTTTCAACAAATGTGTCATGAATACTCACTCATATTCTGATTTTGCACCTAATATCCAGTAAGTTGCACACCGTTAAATCAGATATTCATTGCGAGAATCACCACTACAATGTTGCCTTAACTTGATTTTGAGGTTGCATGCTATATGCTACATGGTGTGAATGCGTAGTGAGATGTCATCTCACAGCGGGCAGAGGAATGATGATGATTGCATGCAGATTAGGAAATTGAGGTGCACCGAAGTTTAAATGGTTATGCTTGGATTCAATGGCTGGGGATTGCAAGCAAGCTGACAGTATTATGACAGTTAATTGCACTATTCAAAGCTGTCTTTTCTTAAATTGAGCTTTCAAGAATCTCTCTCTTCGAACTTCACTCTTGATGGAAATCAGTTCACATAATCAATTTTCATTAAGAGATTTGGCGGCCCAAACATCCTGTTAATCCGAATCCAAATAAGTCTGCATTCAATACTTTGAGAACTTAGGCCTCTTTGGGTAAGTGCAGTACGTGGGTGTGCGGGAGTTGCCGGCCATATTGCAGAGTCGCTGAACAGAATCTGCCTTTTGACATTATTGCTCTGAAACTCCAGCTCTGTTGACAGAGACTGAACTTGCAGAAGTTATTTTAGGATTATAAATCATAGGTCCAAGCATAATATTTAGTCAATATTGAGTTAAGTGCGGTTACTAATTGGCCAGGTCTGTGCATTTAAGGTTTGGTTGTACAGGGCGACCTTCCTCCAACAGACAAGTTGACACAGAGCTGACAGTCCAAGGCATTTTAACGCCGGCCTTCATATCCCAATCAGGTATGGATTGATCTGATAGCAGAGGCCGAGCTGGATGAGCAGCCTCCACCTAAATCTGAAGTGTCTCGATAGATCGCATTTTGTGTGCACTGCGTCCACTGATTTGGAGTTGAAGAAAACATGATGAGAATGAAGCACACTACAATATAAAGTGCACTAAGGACTGGGATACATGCGCTTCAGTCACATATTTGTTGCTGGCATGGCGTGCCTGGGCCGGAATGATACATCTATAACGATTCGCAGCTTGTCAATGTCGCCTTCAATCAAATCCACAAACCTGATTCTGGCCTAGATTGCAGATCGCAGTTGTGCCAGAACATCAATTAATACCCGGAAGCAAACGCTCCAGTGTAGCCATGAATTACTGAGCCGTGTCTCAGTCTCCGACACTCAGGGATGCGGACCTGAGGCTCGCCCAAACTTCGATGATATCCCAGCAAAGGGTGTGACATTGCTACGAATAAGTGAGCCCGTGTCTCATATTCTGACACAAGGACTCAATATTGCCCTGACTGACTTTGTCGCCAAATGGGATGGGAAAAGATGTGGTGCCAGATCTGTCACAACGATATGCCAAGAAATCTCTGGTGCACTGCAATTTCGATCATTGGCCAGCAAAAGCAGCAGCTTTCCCACGAATATGTGAGCTCACGTCTCAGAATCTGACCCAAGTCCTCAATATCACGTAAACCGACTTCATAGCCACTGGGATTGGCAAATATGCAGTGATCGATCGGTCATATGGATATGTACTCAAGTCTGTCTGGTGCAGCTGAACTTCGATTCAATGCCAGCAAAAGGTGCGGCTATCCCATGAATAAGAGAGCGGTGACTCAAATTGTGACACAAGTATTCAATATCGCCTAGGGTGTCTCAGTACCATCGACAATTGGCAAATAGGCAATGCTGGATCTATCTTGATGCGACTCAAGACATATGCGGAGGATTTTCTGGTGCACCTCAACGTCGATTATACGCCCGCACCTGCTGCAGTAGTGCTACGAATCCGCGAGCCGGTGTCTCATATTCTCGCACAGCAGCTCAATATCACCTCAACTGACGTTATTGCCCAATGTGATTGGCTAATATACAGTGCTTGATCTGTTATATCAAGACATATGACAGAACTGAGAATTCCCCGGTGTACCCAAAACTGGTCGGATGATGCTTTTTCCCTCTTTTCACTTCGCGATGTGTATGTGGCCTCGGGTTTCCGGTGCACCGCAAAATTGCAACTGACTAATGATCTGAAGCCTGCAGTGGCATCATGCTCAACATTCGACTTATGCCTTTTGCTGTGAGAAAGGCCTGCCAGGATTATGCAATGTAGCTTATCAATTGACTTCATCTCATATCGGTCACTATTTGTAATCAAGAATTCCAATGGAATCCCCCTGTAGGAATTCCAACATCCGATCTTTGATTTGCTTCAAAACGACACAAAGAAAAGAATTCTTGATGTGGTATAGTGTGTCTTACAAACAACAATTTTGACTATTCCTATCGGTTAAGAAGATTATCTTGGCTGACTGTCCAAAGAGGTGGACCTTGATGAAGCGTCCTAACAATTGTAGGTACGGGTGTCAGTGTGGTCATCACGTGGGTTGGTTAAGGGTTGAGCGCGGCGGAGCCGCATGCACTTTAGTTCTTGTGTACGTGTCAATTAGACTTAGCGAGACAGTCAGTGAGTTTAGGTCAATAGAGAGATTCAGGACACAGGACACCGGACACCATACAACAGGTTATGAGCCCGTGCACTACGCTGATTTGACGAACACGACTCAGATTTAGATCTCGAATCGCGGCATCATGGACATGGTCTCGGAGAACAGACAGACTCGACACGTGTACGGACGACAAGATGGCCGAATCAACCGCGATCACGATTAAGAAGTTTGATGGTACGGACTACAAGAGCTGGAGTTTGGAAATCGAAATTCTCTTGGAGCAGAAGCAGGTTCTCGGCGTTGTCGACGGTACAGAGGAAGCACCGGATGCGAAGGACAGGACAGAGTTTGAAGCATGGAACAAGCAGCATGGAATCGCACGGTCGACCATTCTCCTCGCGATGGAGAGGTCATTGCAGCAGCCGTATGGCGTTCAGAATGACGCGAAGGTACTGTTGAATCAGCTGAAGGAGGACTACAAGTCAAAGGTGAAGCTCAATGTGTGGGCTTTGCGCGACGAGATGTCAGCAGTGAAGTTGAGCAATTGCGAGAATGTGCCGGAGTACGCATCGAAGATCCAGGGGCATGTGAATGACTGCAACCTCTGCGCCGACAGATCGACTGGTAGCGGTACGATGCCAAAGAGCGAGCACAGCTACCATCTGATGCAGGGTATACCTTAGGATGATGATTGGAGGGTTTTCACCCAGTTGATGTACGACAAGATCGACACCTTGGCCGACAAACCGGAGGAGATTGTTACGAAGATGAAAGCGCACGAAGCGCGATTACAGAAGGATGACGATTCGGAGGTGGCAGCCATGTTCTCAAAGTTGCGGACGAAGAGTGAGAAGCGGAATTCCAAGCACTCTCGGAAGTCCCAGAAGTCCCGTGGTAGTGGCAGTGAGAGCGATGGTAGTAGTTCGGATAGTGAGAAGCATCTCCGCAGGCATACTCAGGAGTGCTACAGATGCCATAAGGTGGGGCACATTGCACGGTATTGTCGAAGCACTGCACCGGTGGAGAGCTCAGCAGCGACAGAGACAGCCGCAGCCGCAGAGATGAAGACGACATCAATTGAGAACTATTGGATGACAGTCACGAGCGGAGAAAGCCCATCGAAGAAGAGCTGGTACTTGGATTGTGCCACCACCTCTCACATGTGTGGAGATCGGCAAGAGTTCTTACGGGACACGCAGTACACCAAAAGAGATGAGCGGGAAATTCACAACTTTGCTGGAAGGGTCGCAGGCAAGGCCATCGGATATGGAGACGTGCGATTGAGGCTTCGGCCGCCAGGATATCGCCGAAATCATGAGGTTGTTGTGAGAAACGTCTTGCATATTGAAGGAGCACACAACTCGCTGTCACAATCGCGGCTGATGGATCGGGGGTTGCGGATTGTGCCTGTCAACGGCTATGGGATCGAGATATACGACAAAGCGCCGAGAGACAGTGCTTGAGGTCAAGGTCGAGGTCGAGGAAGTCTTGTGGGCGTGGCACGCCAGATTGGAGGGTTATTCCGACAGGATGTGAAGCGGCTGGATGTGAAGGTTGCAGAATAGAGATATCGAGCGAGAGGATAGAAGCTCCAGGCATGGTTGATTGTTTGGGAGGAGCTCTAGGCACGGTTGATAGTTTGGGAGGAGCTGCAGGCAAAGCTCTATCTTCGTTTTTTTTGAGAGTTTAGCACTTGTGGTCGTGATGCCGCCCTGGAGGAGTGTAGGTACGGGTTTGAGTGCGGTCATCACGTGGGTTGGTTTAGGGTTGAGCGCGGCAGAGCTGCATGCACTTTAGTTCTTGTGTACGTGTCAATTAGACTTAGCGAGACAGTCAGTGAGTTTAGGTCAATAGAGAGATTCAGGACACAGGACACCGGACACCGTACAACAACAATCTATGATGACGGTTCATCCCACTGCCACATGGCTCTATTCTTTGTCAGCCGCTGCAGGTGGTCCTCACTACACTCCAGAATGATGTAAATCATCGTCGTCATGATGTTTGGTTGACTCATCAAACCACGCAGAACTTTCATTTGTGCAACTCCAGAGTGTTGGTGAAGACCACTCCCGCAGTTATCATAGCCACCAGGACCCGTAATCAGTATCCATGTGTGTGGTACTCTGTTTTGCCCTAGCTGGACAACTCGTGGAAATGCCTGCTGCTGCTCATTCAATACCCAGAACTTCTGAGTAATTACTGCATGGTTTGCAGCTGTAAGATTTAGGCCTGTCCCGCCCACTTTGGGTGTCGTTACAAATACAGAGGGATATCGTGAATCCTGGAATTTGAGCCGCATTTCTGTGTGTTCATCATTTCCCATTTCTCCATCCCTGTGGAATATATGCACACGATCCGCGCAATAGTTTGTTAGCCACCACTTCAAATGACGAACTGGGCCAGGAGGAGGCGAAAATGGCACGGCCGTTTGCGGAGGAGGTGCACCAGGGAGTGCATTTTCATTGCTGTCTTGTATGGGATGGAGCACCTATCTCGATTCGTCATCATTGTCAGGTGTGGGATACTCCTCAGGTTCGTTGAGAAGCATTGAAAGCAATGTCTGTCTCATCCATCAGATGATTTGTGAATTGACCCAAGTATCGAGTGGCCATTCATTGTACCATTGTCCAGAATGATTGTTGCAATCCCGAGTGTCTCCCAACACCAACGAGAGACATGCTAGCCGCCATCTATGAACCCTCCATGCTCCTGAACCACCCTGGGAAGTGTATCTCGCCGCAAGAGTCTTCAGATATGCTTGCTCTGTCTCACGCCAATCGAGATGAATGAGGTTTGCATTGCCCTTCGGTATCCAAACAAGTGGTTTCACATTGGCTAGTTTGGACTCCGACCACCTCCTTATCGTCCACGATTGGGCAATCTGTATCATGTTGTGCGCCACATCCTGTTAGGCATCTTTGTTGTCTCTCCGGATAGCATGCATCGAACTCTGCACAGCGCATTACAATGCGCCGGCACCATGCTTTTCCATCACAGTATCATCCTCTGGATCTTCAGGTGCACCTGAAAACAGCCACATTGTCCGATAATACCGGTCATAGAGTTAATGGAATCCCGGCGTAGCTGTGACTTGAAGTTTGAATCCATTTTTCGCTTTCATCACAATTGGCCAGTCTACACTGTTTTAAGTCTTGTACCGATGGGACTCATCAAAACTGCCAAAACTCCATGCACAGGAGGAGAGTTGGCCATTGCTTGATGGTTTCGCTCTGAATGTTGAGGTATCATATGAAACAAGGTGGACATTCAATCAGTTTTGCGGCTCATCACTAATGGGGTTCACATACTCGTGGGTGAGATTCACATTTCCCGCGCGCAATGAGTTATTGAGTTAGGAATCTGTTCCGTATGTCATTTCATCGATGACTCTCTTGAATGTCTCAGCGACTCCAGGCATAGTCCCCAACTGGATTGGTTCAAGGGCTGATGAAACAGCTGGATGCGCCTGTGGTGGTGTTGTCCGGATCTCTATGAGGCAGAGGGGCACTGACTGCTGTCTACGCAACAGATACCACTCCCGTTCTTCACCGATAATCCCGGGAAAGTCATTTTGTGCCATATTCTCCCACTCATCCAGGGTATTCCCCCCCACAGTCGACAGCGGTAACCCCATTACAACTGTCTCAGTCAGCAGTTTGCATATCATTGCTGCTGCCACTGAGGTGAAAGTCTTGCCAAGACCCATTTCATCCACCACCTGCGCTCCTAGCATATCAGAATCCCAAACCTACTGCGCACAAACTTCGTTCCGGGCTGGCCTGCAATTGATTACTTGTGGCATGTCACACGGTCCTGTGACGATTGGCGAATCAGATGGGCATCCAGCGGCCTGACAGCCTCATCAAAACACTCATGTTCAAATTCATTGAAATTGTATCGAGCACGGTGTTCAATACTGAACTGGTGTTATCTTGATCAATGACCTCGTCACCATCCTCCACTTGCTCCTGAATCTCCCTTCCACCTTTGTCTGGGTTCTTTTGGTCCTCAATGATCTCTTTCAGTTGCTCCGATGAAAGCTGTGCAGATGGGCTTATATTTTGGCTCTCCTGAAATTCATCACAATGTTAGGTATTTCACAGACAAGCAACCATTTGAACGAATATCTATGGATGGAATACAATCAATTCTATTCATTCAATCAGAACTTACATTAATACAACCATCATTCTCTTGCCCACTATCCTACGCTCCCTCCTCTCTTCCACCCTCTGCAAAACCTTCCAAAGTCTATGAATGATGATGAGCAGTTGCGCACATCCAGACTTAACACGGTTAGCGGGCATTACTTTCCAGGTATAATTACGTGCTCAGCAATCTCTGTCCCTGTAGCTCAGTGCATTTTGACCAAAAACATATTCCGATTATGTCCAAGCTTCAACTTGAAAACATTTGAAAGGCAACATTTGGATCAAATCTGGCCATATATGGGGTCGAGTATCATTTGCGCATGTGTATATAATCTCATATACTCCTCGTCCAATTCATCCTCCTCCAAGGTGAACTAGAACATCAATGTTAGAATATATGGCTCTTTCAGGCCTCCAGGTTTGTTGAAAAATCAATCAGCTCCTCCCTGTGCCTCACATCGGTATATGAGGCTTGGAGTTGATTGGGGGCTAGAAACATATCCTTACCATTCAACACCCAGCGAATCACAACCATGGACGTTGTATTTCGCGACTTCAGGAGGTTACTTCTCCCCTGTTTGCTTACACGTTCGACCGAATCTGTCGCCAGTTGCTGTTGCCTCTCCTCCCCTGTTTCCTTGCCTCCCAGATCTGGCTTGCACATTTCTTCAAAAACATCACCACCAACTGCTGCCGAATCCATTCAGCATTATCAAAATTATCCAACGGCAGCCAGTCCTCAAATGGCACCAAAACATCTGCAACCACCGTCTCCCAGTGCAGGGGTCCTTCTTGAATCTGTTTCAAATGGTTCTGCCCCTGCATAATGGACCGATGCTTCTTCTCCAGCCACCCAGCCACCCATCCTTTCTTCCACTTGTTGAACACACTGTAGTTGGCCTGCCCCATCCTTTTGGCAAATTGCTTCAAGGAGAATTCGATTTGCTTCAGGCTCATTGGCTGTTGGCCTGCTGCACAGCGCAAGTCCAACAAATGGTCACTCTCATCATCTGCATCATATTCGATGTAGTCAACATCCAGCACTGGAAGCAAGTCCTTAATCCCTGCAGCATCGGTGATCCGTGGTTCCGCTGCTGGCGAGTATTGTTTCGGTGGGAGGCTAAACGGGGGTCTCTCAGGTGCCCCGGAAGGAGGCTCAGGTGGAGGATTAGGGCTGGAAGATATTGGCCAATCAAGTGGGTGGCTTTCCGGCGGTCCTGGAGGCCTGCTCGGTGCACATCGGGATGACGGCCCTTGCCCTGGAATATGCGGAGGGCGGAACATTTGAGACCCGCCATCGCCACCCTGGGGGAGGTAATATCCTTGCCACTGTGGGCCAGGACTTGGAAATCATTTGCTTGCACTCATGGTGGGTTGCGAACTGTGAGTCATGTTGAATGGAGAATGTCGATAGAACTGCAGAGTGCCTGGAAATGGCTGCTGTGAAGGCGGGTAACCATACCCATGCGCCGGATGATATTGATTGGTTTGTGTGCCAAATTGTCTGTCATTGCCAGTGGCAGTTCGTGAACGATTTTCCAAGGATTCTGAATTGTCTTCGAGGCGTTGTGGCATCAGAACATGGCCTCCCGGTGGAGCCATATTCGCTGTCTTCAGTGAAGATTCTTCCCTCGACATCTTCCGTGGACATAGATGGTGATAAACCACTGTAGATGCAAGATGTCATATAGAATTCATCGGAGTGTGGTTCAGTATATGGCAGGTAGCACTGACCTTCGGCAGATTGAAGGGCTTTTTATATCCCATACTGTTGTCCCAACCTGTGGTGTTTCACTCCACCTTGGATCCCTGAAACTAACCCGGCTGAGAAAAAGAAACCGTAATCACAGATATCCCACCTTTCTTTGTTATATGCTCGAATTCATATACTAGGATAATGGATAGATGCTCACCTTCATACGCTTCCATGACTTTACAGGTCACAGCAGAGATAATGATATGATATCTCCAGGAACCCAATAAAAACTATATCCAGAATGAAGGTTAGCACAACTAGGAATATTACACATAAGTAGGGCGTGTATGACCTTGCAACCTGATTCAATTGGAGGCCTCTGAGTCGAGCAGGAACAGTGCTTCGTTCCAATTGAGCTCCTTGTCTAAACCCAATTGTTCTCCCCAGGATCCATGCTCCAGTCAAGGATCATTACTGAAACAACCATCCTATCGGTTCTCCATGATGATTATTGTGTGGGCTCAAAGCTAGCTTGGAAGCTCACCTATTCATTGAGTTGAGACTATCTACCTTCATTATCAGCTGCTCGGAGGCTTGAGCGGAGGTATTACTTCAAATGCAGCAATGACCTAGTATACGGCCCATGGTGGTGAATGCAGTGATGACAAAAGAACCCATCTCTTCTCTGCCAACGACATTCAGCAGATGATGGGCATGATCATTGTGTGGGACATCATATATATATCCTCGTTTAGGAAGAAAGCCGATTGTAAGGTGACTTTATATTACCCCTCCCCCGCATTTGGCGGGGTGCAATGCACCTGTTATACGCTAACTTGAGTTCGCTCGCTCTCAAACCAATATCCCTGAGGCACTAAATTGCCCCCTGAAGCATCATTGAGGTTTGTCCAAATACGTGTTCACTTAGCATTCCTGGAATATGGTCAACACTGACTGGAATCATGTTAAGTACTTGTCTACAAAAGGAATCATTGCACCACAACCTACTCGGGGCTCCCTGGAACAATATCACCCAATATCGATGAATGAAGGGTTATTACCTGATGGGATTTTGCCTCCTGCAGGCTGGGATTGACCCATGCCATCATGGTTTGACTTCAGTCGATGCACCTGAATGGCCATCGATGAGCTAGTCAACTAATGAACTAACCATAGACGATGTACCAGGCGCACCGCCACCTGAATATACTCCCGACGAAGATACTATAGACCCCCAGAAGCCTGATCTGACATATACCCCTGATCCAACAAAGACGAAGGCTCATAGGCAGGTAGTTGGAGTGGAAAAGGTGGGGTGGAAAGCATATGGTAAAGCATCTGGATTGTACCACAAGCATCGCAAGTACTCAGGACAATGGAATCCGTGGCATCCATTCCAGTCAGCACACTACATTCAACAGTCTCAATCATTTAGCCAGCAAACAAAAACCTGGATGGATCAACATCTGAGGTGTGGACTGGACAACTTCAAAATCGAATCATTCTAATCAGCAGATGCCCTGAGAAAGCTTCTCTCTATACTCGATTCTAAGCTCAGCGATTCTAGTTGGATTGAAGATCATTCACATATCTTTGGAACATTATACAGCAGGGATAGTTTGAAATATATACATTACCTTTCGGCACATCTCTCTGTCAGGCACGCTTCGATTTGTAACCAGTGCTCCTCGTAGACTGGGAAAACCGCGGAATATACCGTGAGATAAATATCAGTGATGGGTGGTGGGATACACAAGATCAGATTCCTGCCGGAGCGACGATTGTGCCAGTCATTTGGGCATCAGACAAGACTCATTTGACCAATTTTTAGGGCGATCAGCATGCCTGGCCACGGTAAAGCACGATTGGTAATACTCGGAGAGATATCTGCCAGACACCTAAAAAGTGCGCATGGATTCTTGCTGGGCTGATTCCCTGGCCCCCAACAGGAGCCAAAATGCTAACGAGGCATGGCATTCCATGGTTAGAACTGTGCTGTCCCCACTCCGGAATCTCGACATAACTGGTCCCAGCTTGAAAGGGAACTGTGCGGATGGATTCCACACACAATGTTATCCTATTTTGGCAGCCTGGGTTGGGGATTATCCAGAACAAGTCATGGTGGCTCTAGTCCCAGATGGCTCATGCCTGATTTGTGAAATGCCGAAATGTGCGCTGATGGGGAATTCCAGTTTCGACCACTCGATAACTCAAGACATCAGCATGCTTTCTCAGAGCTTCTGGACGAACATAATATCAATGTTCCGCACACTCTTGGTGTGCATCCAATCCGACACCAGTTCTGGCAATACGCTCTCTGCAATGTCTATTGGCTTTGGCAGCCTCATGTATTGCATCAGCTGCTTTTGGGTTTAGTTAAAGACTTATTGCACTGGCTGCTGAAATACCTGAAAGCTAGATATGTCAAGGTTCAAGATGACAATCGGTTCACATCGGTACCACGATATCCGGGCCTCCAGCGCTTCTCTAAACTATTTGATTCGATGAAAAGCACCTCCTGGCTGGGAAAAACGATCTGGCGCATGATCAGAACACTGGCATTAAATTTCGCTCCAATTCTTGACTGCTCCAATGATGACAGGAAAACGGCGGCAGAAACAGCCTCTGATGAAATGGTGATGGGAGCAGGGTGGGCTTTATGTGAATTCTCTCTACTTGTCAGCCAACAAAATCACTGTGATGTATCCCTCACAGCACTAGATGATGAACTGAGGCGAGTGTACAAGAAGAAAGGTGCTATTCGAGAACAGAAAATGTCAAAGTCTGCAATGGCCAAACTGGCTGAACTGTTCACAGGAGAATCCCATCAGTTACGACAACAAAAGATTCATAAAATCTGTGCTGAAATGGAGGTGCAGGTGTACGGGGCTGAAAAGGTTTCAACAACAAAACGCAGGCAATTTCAGGTGCGCCTGAACAGAGCCCAACACGCACCAACCAAATGGTCAGATGCTGATCGGCACAGGGCAAACGAGCGATTGGAGCACCATATCCATCAAGTTACACCTGTTAAACGCATGCTTCTCTATTAATCATTCCAACATCCTGCACGACAACTATTGCTGGACGTCAGGAGTAAAGCCACTGGCCCCAGAACCACATTTGCCAAAAAACTTGCTCAAATGTAAACTGCTGCAGAAGAAGACGTTTATGGAGGGGCAAACATGACCGCCTACATGGGTGTGGAAGTTCAGGTCCGTCTAGCGGATGCTGAGACTGAAGCCACCTCCTGGAGTATCGCTGATATGGACCGCGTTGCGAATGAGCTAGGGAGAGAGAGATTTATGGTATCACTTTGAATGAGCAGATGTGGTTCACAAAAGAATTGTCCCCCCACTTGATCGAGTTTGATGCTTTGTGGGAGAGAAATGCCATTCAGGATCTCCTGAACACCATCGAACATCGTGTGATACACTTTGGATGTCCCCAGATACCTCTTGTGAGCCAGGAATCAGAGTCAATCGGCGAATGGGTGCTGGCTACAATTTCACCACCGATATTTCTGAACAGCTACATATTGACAATGTGAAAGAGGCAGATCAATCTACAAACGAAGTCGAGTACGCCTGACAGATGCTCAAGCACAATGACCGGTGTACTGGTTTTGACCATATGGAGGATACACTGTCTCAACTTGCCCTTCAAGGCTGGTACAATGTCGACTCTGCAAAAATTGTCAACCTACTATCTGCTGCCGATAAACGGCGCAATACTCGCAGAGCCCATCTTTTATGCCTCGAGCATTGTCAGGAAGAGCCATTCTCCCACCACGTATCACAACAGGAACATGATTTGAGAGGAACACCTGTCCGCGGAGTGTGCAGAAGTATCAAATTAATCTCACTCGGAGATGCATGAGAAAATTTCGGAATTCCCAACCTTTGACAGCTATTCCATGCACACAGTGAAGAGGACAGGAGCCACGAAGTTTGTGGACTGGTGCTCGGATAGGATCAGAATGCACTCATAGATAGTATATTTATTAAACGTCAGAATGGGCTGTTGTACTACCGTCAACCATTTCACTGCCCTACATCTGTTGAGCGTCTGGGACTTGATTGTAAGGTAGAATATATCAATGCCAGCCAGAGGATCATGCCGGAATGTCCAAACATCTGGGTCTGATATATGGACAGTGACCTCGATAACACATCCCAAAGGCGCGTTCCTTCGTTTCCTGTATTCTAATTCAGCTCGACTCTACCGAATCAGATCTCCCAATTTCAGGAGCGCCTGCCCGCCCAAAAAATGATATCAACTGTTCCCTAGAGGTGCAAGAAGACTCAAAAATGGATATTACGTCCTCAAGCTCAAGAATATGCTGTGGTAATTCCAACAAACTACAAAGGTCCGCAGGGTTGGGCTGAATGCATTGACGGGTTCATCCGGGTTGTCAAACTGACTGATATCATGCATATTGTACCAGTCGGAGCAATTGTTCAACTGGCACATTTGAAGCGAGAGACCGCTGCATCAGATAGAATCAATAGCGTATGGTTTGTAAATAATCATGTGGATTAAAATACCTACTGGACTGAATATTTGTTACAATGCATGGATCTAGGTGTGCAGGAGGAGGATAGTCAATCGAATTGTACTGTTTGGAATAAACATTATAATAATCACTCCCGGAGAGTATGGCTTCAGGTTTGGGATGCATTGGAATAGTCTTGGCGATGCCACCACTACTGCCTATAGCTGCGAAATTTGCACATTCTCATAGTTTGATTCTGTAGCATTTTGAAGACATCTATACACTCTTCAGGATATTCATGTATTTTGTTCCACAACTTCCGGAGCATTGAGGTGCGCCTGTGAAGTAGTCTCGGAGAACCTGAGAGCACCTCGCCTTGCATTCAGCTTATCTGGGAGCATCTGGAAGCAGCTGGAAGCATCAGTGTGGCTGTTCAGAGTTGCTGAGTTGTTCAGTTATAACTTCCGAACCATTTCCCATTTTGCTGATGCTTTCATTGTAATCAATAAACAGTGCAGTAGGTATTTAAATCCACATGAGTATAAACATACCATGCACTATTGATTCAATCTCGGGCTGCATTCTGTCATACCAATCGTGTCAGTCCAACTATTGCTCCAAGAGGCACAATGGGCAACTTATTGGACCGGTTGACAATCTGGATGAACCCTTCAATAATGTCAGCATAACCTTGATGATCTTCAAACTTTGTTGTAATTACCACCACATATTCTTGAGGTTGAGCACATAATACCCATTGGTGAGTCTTCTTGCACCTCTTGGAAAAGGTTGATATTGATTGTAAGGCTTGCAGGTGCTGCTAAAATTTGACAATCGAATTCATTGGAGTCCACCTAATGCATGATCTTCAACAAGATTGACCTCAGGCTGTGAAGTTAGTATCGAAGTTTGTCACTTGAATTTCTCTATTTTAGACCGCAATGTTGTGACATTCAGACATGATCCATCGCTTGGCATTGGTATATTCTACCTCGCAATCAAGTCCTAGATGCTCAATAGGTGTACGGCTGTGGATCTGTTGATAGTAGTAGAACAGCCAATTTGGAAGAATGGTAATGATCGTGTCATTGAGTGCATTCTCATTTCATTGGAATACCAGTTCATGAACTCCATGTTCCAAATCCTCTTTAATCTGGTTGGGGAATAGCTATTCCTAGTTGGAAATGCAGCAATCAACTGATGAATTTCCCAGTGATGTGCATTTGATACTTCTGCATACACTGCGGAGATGCAGTTCTAAAAAATGCTGTGCCCACTGTTATACAGATGGGAAAGGTTTTTCTTCCGGACTATGCTGGAGGTAGAAATCATTGTCTGACCCTGTATTTCACTCTTAATTAGTGGAGGACAGTAGGTTGCAAACTATTGCAAAGTTAATGTTGTAGCTGCCTTATAGTGCAAGATATAGCAGTGTCTCCTCCAAATAGGGAAGTTTGGAAAATCTGTATGTTTGGTTGGGCATCTATCAAAGGTAACTGACTTCATCAGTATAGTAATATGCATCTTTCACATTGCCAAAATGTAGCCATTCAGAATTATCTTTTATGACATTGTCGCCAGGACCAATTCTCCAAATTGACTCAGATGTACAGCTCATAAGATGGATCTAACAACGACTGAAATATTCAAAGTCCTGTTTGCGGATTTTCCAGATCACATGAATGCCAATGACCTTGAACCAGTGCTGAATCAAAATCAAAGGGATGGAGAATTCCGGTTGGAATTACATCAGTTTACATCAAGAGATATAGTGCATCTGTCTCTTTGCTGGACTGTGACATGGTCTGTATCAGTATTATGCCAGATCGTGGCTGCAGTCTTGGCATTGGATTGATGGCTCTGAAGTCCACATACTTGTTAGGGGTCATATTTGCCACATCATAATCCGGTTCTTCTGCCACCATTTTCAATCGAACAAGGTTTGTTGTCAATATTCTTCAAGTACTGTTTGCCTCAGATCTAATAGCCTGTAAATGTTGTCACTCATGATGTTGGAATAATTTATTGACAAGATCACATTAATCAGGTATCCCCTGATGGATTCCATGCTCTATTAGCATTTCAACCTTCTGGATGTTACCATGAGAAAAATTGGTTGCCCCTTATCGCGCTCAATTCTGGTGCACCTGAAATTGCCTTTATTTTTTTGTAGTAACATTACAAGCCCTGTGTTTAAAATACTCCTTTGCTACACAAATCATATAAATCTATTATTCTTGTAAGTGATTCAATTCCCTTGTGAAGAATTTATCAACATTGGCCATTGCAGAAATAGACATGTTCTGTTCTTGACAAACTACTCTATTCAGGAAGATTTGCTTGAGTGTATTCTTGATGACTTTGTGAGATTGATCAGAGTGATTTTTTTAGGAAATCAGTGGAGACGATATCTATACTGCCTGCTCGGCGTCCATTCTCTTTTCATCACGGGCTGTTTCAGCTGTGGTCTTCCTGGTATCAATGGGTAAGAGAACTATTCTGATGTTATTCACTTCCAATATTCTGATCATTGCCCGGATTTCTTTTCCATCCCAGGATCTACACTTCAATCAATCAACAGGTTCAGCATAGCAATCCAGGCCTCGATGGCATGGTACTGATGTAAATCGATCGTCAACTGGATTGTTGACATTTCATGCTTTTAGGTATTTGAGCCACCAGTGGAATAAATAGTTAAGACGACCCAAAAGCAGCAGATGCAATTCATCAGGATGCCAAAGTCGATAGACATTGCAGAGAGGGTATTGTCACAACCAGTAGTGGATTGTGTCAATAACACAAGTGTGCAGAGAATCAAGATGAATATCCAGCAGAAGTTCAGATTAAATATGCAGATGTCTTGAGTTATTGAGTGGTTGAAAAGTTGAATACACATTGGCATATCTTTTGGAAGTTCACACAGTAGGTATGAGCAATATCTCACTGGAGCAACTGTCACTTGCTGCAGATAATCCCCAAAACAGGCAGCAACAAGAGGATAACATTAACTCTGGAATGAATCAGTGTAATCCCTTTTCCATCTAGGCCAAGTTATCACAAAATTCCTGTGTGGGGACAGCACAGTTCAAAATATGTCATGCCATTCCATGTTTGAGTCTTTGAAACCGGTCACGGGACATTGAATTAGCGCAATAAATATCCAGCCACACTGTTGAGGAGTGTGGTGGATATATTTTCAAATATTGCCAAATGTGTTATACAGTTGTTGGATATTCTAATTGCCACAATGGTTGGTCAAATTCATCTAATCAAATGCACAAATGCTTGGCACAGTTGCTGCACCACCAGGAACTGAATCATGCATATCTCACCAATCATCACGCGATATCTCCTCTCTGTTTATTGGATGACTCTTCCAGTGTGCAAGGTGTACTGGCTCAACATTAGGTATCGCCTGAACTGGAAAATGATTCAAAAGCTGCTGTATACATTTCCGAATATCTGGGTAGTAAATGGTTCTAAAGAAATGTGACTTGTCTACAATCCAACAATCATCACTGAGCTCAAAATTGCCATCAGAGAGGAGCTGGCACAGATCACACCCTGATTGGAATGATTTGATTATGAATTTGTCTAGTCCAGGACTCAGATGTTCATCTATCTACATTTCAGTTTGCTACCTAAATCACTGAGCCTGGTATAAGTTGTATAAAGACTAAAATAGATGCCATGGATTCCATAGCTCAGTGTTATTGGAATGCTTGTTGTATAATCCTCTTGCTTTGCCATGCACATTCCCCCCAGCATTTCCAACTCCAACTAGCTTCCAATGCACATTTTTCTATTTTGGATCAGTGGTAAACGTCTGATAATGCTGCTGGGGGTCCATGGTGTATTTGTCAGGAGCATAATCAGGTGCTGGTGCTCTGGCACCAATGTAAAGTGGTAGATCAATATCATTGTAACGGGGTAGATCATTAGCTGACTAGCCGATTGATAGCCATTCAGGAACACCTACTACAGTCCATCTACTATAGCTTCAGTTGATCCAATCCTGCAGATGGTTATACACCATTAGCTAATAGCCCATCATGAACCAATATTGGGTGGTGTTGTTGCTACTGAGCATCCAGGCAGTACTAGTTGAAAAGGTACTGTGTGCATATAATGTACTTAATATGTTTCTGGTGAGTGTTGACCATCTTCCAGAAATTTTCAGCATGTGCTGATTGAGACTAGTCTTGATGATACTCAGGGGATGAAATCGACCGTCTGGGTGAGTTGGTTGAAAGCGAGCTAAGTCTGTTTGGTGTGTCTTTGTCACAGTCACATTGAACCCTAATATATCGCAGAAAGGAGTAAAACACAGTCATCTGACAATTAAGTTTCTTCATAAACTAGTTCATAAATATCATATTCTGCATCAGAATCTTGCACATCTTACACTTAATAGTGTTAGTGGAGAACAGATGGTTTTTCTTTGTAATTACTCTAAACTATGTGATATACTGTTCATCAGATACCAATTGAATCACGGAATTAGCTGTATACAATGCCATAGTCGGATTGAATATAATTCCTACACTCAACCTTCTAAGCAGCTGATAATCATGGTAGATTGTCTCAGTAGAATCAATGAGTCATTTTCCAAGCTAACTTAATGCCTGCTCAATGAGCATTGAGGGATGATATGCTAGGATGACGTTTGCTTCATTAACGATCCTTGACTGGAGCATCGATCCTGAGGAGAGCAACGCTGTTTGGACAAGAAGTTCATCATAATGAAATCACTGTTGCTGCAAGACATCCAGGCCTACAACTGAATACAGTTGCAGCATGCACATATATGTTTGATGTGTAAAATCACAAGTTGTGCTTCACTTAAAACTGGATATAGTTCTTCTTCAGTTCAAGGAGATATCATATCTTATTATTTCTGCGACTATCACAGTTGTGAAGCGATTGAAGGGGAGTATGTATCGATGATCCTAGTATACCTAATCAAGCAAATGACATAAACATACAAGTTGGATTTAATGGAAGTTTCATTTCTCAGCCATGATTCATCAATCAAATGTGTAGCGAACCACCAGAGTTTGTGACAACGTGAAGGAATAACAGAGGACTTCATTTCACCGAAGGACACTCGTGTTTTCAATATACTCAGATATACTGCAATTCATTCTACATCCCATATCACTTCAATATCAGTTTCACAAAATCCAATTTACAGGGTGTGTTGATGAATGGAGCTCCACCAAAGGCATCGGATACACCTCCACCAGGAGACT
>Ga0307512_10001007_pt1 | contig 41416 bp, 61 predicted proteins | sample 14_EM_MG_FD_200267 | JGI IMG/M metagenome (GOLD analysis project Ga0307512, IMG submission 200267) | Populus trichocarpa ectomycorrhiza microbial communities from riparian zone in the Pacific Northwest, United States - 14_EM | ecosystem: Host-associated > Plants > Roots > Unclassified | place...
GCAGAGGCAACTGTACCTACCATGCATTGTCTAAATGTGATTAAGGAAGTACTGCTGCTCAATGTAGTGCAGACCCAGTCCAAATAGGGGGATTTGAACTCCCAGTTGACACATAACAACAAGATCAGAATGGTGTCAATTGTGCCAGAATGCATGGTGTGTGCATGGCCTAATATGAGGTTCTGATCGAGTATTTTTGAAGAAGAAACAGAACACAGTTATATGATTGAAGTCTGAAAGGTGCTGGAACTAAAGCAGTATGCTATAGTCTGAGCACACTCATATTCTATGCAGGAGATATGCACATATGCATGTGGCAGGTAGCCAAGCCACCAAGCCAAGTCCTTATCTTTGCATGATTTCGCTAAATGGTCAATCAAGAATAACCAGCAAATGTGCAAATCAGCTCAAATCCTTAAATTAACATTGCCCTTGCCCTTTTCTAAATAGGTGCTTAGGTACAAAACGGGAATTCCATATTGAAATAAGCACTGAAACCCTGAAAATAGCAGAATTGATGCCTTTTACCCACTTTTCCTCCCAGATTTCAACCGCTTGGCTGGCACATCAATACTTAGGCGCCTACTCATGTGCCAGAAATGTCCACCACAAACTATAAAAAAAACCCATAAAAAAAACTTAAACTTAGATTAGACTCTTGTCAGCTGAAATGCATTATTGGGCTGACAAGTGTCTAATCCAAGTTTAAGTTTTTTTTATGGGTTTTTTTCGCTCAACATTGCTAGGTATTTACTTAAACTCTTTTTTCAAAGTCTTCTGGATGCAAAAACCCTTATAATTATTTAACACTTAATTAAAGTTTTGTACAACTCTTTTTCAGTGAAATACCCTGATTTGCATGCAGTGAAACTCTATCTGGCACCCTCCAAATAGAGATCATATGCAGAATATAATCTACTTGAAATTTTCCCAAATGGGCCCTAAGAAATGTAATCTCTTCACCTGATTAAGTTGGTTAAATTAACTAATTTAAACCCCATAATATAACTAAGATCTGCTATTACCCTAACACTGGCATATCAAAAATAAAGTATATTACAACTCTACCTTCTGATATTTGCCATTTAAATCATTATTGGATATTACTATATAATACCTCTGTCAGGGAGTCACAAGGTTATACAGACTATGTCTTAATAATTAGACTTTATAAGAAAGGTACACTTTGCATTTCTCCCGCCGCAAATAGGTCTTCATCAAATTCCTGCTCTATAAGCTCTGCTGCAGGATCTGAGATAGGGTCATCTGCACCCTTGTCTGTCACTCCAAATTCAAGGTCTTCGTCATCAGACGAAGCCCGAGACCCAGGAAGTGACCCAGGCATACTCCTTGTACTTCGCTTCCTCAGACGGCGACGGCGTTCTGCATAGTCTAAAGTCTCGTGCAGGTCGTAGTCCTCTTCCGACTCTGATTCATGGGCTGATGGCGTGCTTGGACTTACGCTACTACTTGCAAGGCCAACGAAGACGTTACTGAGGCGTTCGATACTTGATAGCTGCCGCTGATGACTGTGCGAGCCTGTGTTTTCCATATCGCGCCCACGCCTGGCTTCGATGGCAGGTGACGTTGCGAATGAGCGTGAACGACTGCTACTTGTGCTACGCAAGCTGAAATTGCGTAGCCTCGCAAAGGCGCTCTGATTGGACACATCCGAGCGCGCACTCAACGCCGGAGAAGGGGGCGCTAAATCTGGAAGAGTGAATTCCGCAAGTGGTGTCTTCCAATAATTGTTGTCGGTGAATTCACTTTCCCACTTGTGAGTTATTGGAGGGAACATCTGATCAACGAGGTCCGTCATGTGAATATAACTCCGCACGGATCTAAAGGTTTCGTCAACAATATTGACTTTGAATTCAATTTGTGCAACATTACTCGGACTTGTGCCCAACGAGGTCAAGTAACTCCATCTTTACCTCGCCGTTAGAGTCGATTGTGAAAATCCGCGAGCTCGGAATGTTGACGCTGCGGTATGATAAAGCATCCGTAATACGATTTCCGAAACCTGCGTAGAAAGGGAGAGGAGCTACCGGTCCAAACAGTCGCTGGATATCACGTAGACAAGCCATCTTGAATACCTCGGGTTTGCGCATTATTACCTCCCTGCATCATTCAAGACAACACCGTCAGTCTGTGTCATGATAATGCCGATGTACCCGGCTCACCGATGTAGCGAAGCCATCAAGCGATCCGGGCTCATAATAACTGGGCCCTCCGGTAACTGATAATCGTTTTGTTTGATACCTTGAAGATAATAGCGCGTAGAATCGGCTTGGCCAATAGCACGAGATGTAAGATACATGATCTTATAGCCATTCTTGAAGATGTCAGTGTACAATTTGGCAACACCCAGGTGCGTCCAATCACGCCCAATTAGGTTAAACACATGCCCAAGGGCATCAGACCTGCCAATCTTAGTCGACGCCGTAGAGAACAAACTTATCAGACATACTTGGTAATTGTCCCGTCAATATCGGATACTACCACGTTGTCCGTATGTTCCCACATGAAGATGCGGGCAGCGCATGCCACCACACCAGATGATGACAATGAAAAAGTGATCGTATTCGCCCCTGGTCGCAAATTGAGAGCTTCCTAGGGTATTATGTCGGTTACGAGCTCAGGACCAAGTCGTGAACCTCACCAACTGCTCAGATGTGAGCCTGAGCGTCTTCGCGTACTTTACTTTTCGTCCTCTTCCGGAAAGTGATGAATACACGCTAGCCTGCAGCTCTGGGGAAGATGCGGGTAGTGAAAGGCCAGAAATTTCGCGCGCACACTCGTCTGGAGTTGACCCATGGACGGATGAAGCTCCCCGTGATTCCTTTTCGTGGTACGGTGATGAGAATCGCACAAGAGAAGGGACCAAATACAACTGACGCTGGGGGATGACATGCTCACTGCACTTTTCAGGGGTGGACGATCCAGTCGCACGTTAACACTTCGCGGGTGCCTACTATCGCGGCGCCACCAACGAACCCAAGACCGGCGCTCCCGACCTGACATACCTGAATCCTTATCGAAACCTATTTCGACATCGGACAATGGTTCCTGCCCATTAGGTTGTTCGTCCGACTGCAGCGACGTCGACGGTACTCCCTCTGATACGTCATGTTCAAATTCGGGAGGAAGGCTCTTGCTGCGCTGAAATTCCGTAGGCTGGCTAGCTGGGAGTTGTCCATCCAACTCAGGGCCATCCGGATTCAGCGGAGCGGTGTCCGAAAGGGTGGGAAATTCCATATGAATTTGCGAGCGTTGGGGAAACCCACCCCACTCCCAGGAGTATTCGTCTTGCGCAGCCGAACCCCTTTGGAGAGGGATCGAAGAGTCGTGAGGGGAATCGGATTGTAAAGCAGAGAGTGGCTGCAAGCTTGGAAAGGGTATGGATCCATGAGAAAGCGATGCACTACGAAAGGAGAAGGCATTTGGCGGGTCTGTAGGGGTATCTGATGTGGAAACAACGTTGCTGTGATTCTTTACATCTATTCAAACAGTTAAGAAAAAATGGGACATCACATAGGGGAAACGAACCTGTATTGTGCCGAGGCGAACACGTTCTCTTAGCATTCGAAGGGTCCAGGGTGTGATATCCACCCATATCAAGTTCAACATCTACCCGCCATCACAGCTACATAGAGAGGAAGTGGGACACAACATACCTCCAGCTCCGTTACCATGTGACGTAGAAACACCCCTCAAAAAAGGTCCAGAATAGGTTTCATCGTCCAACTCCTCTACATTGGGCATGGTCGTTGTGATGGGGTCATCATAGCTTACTGCCAATTGCGAAATCTCGAGGGAATCGACAGGATTGTCGTGTACCTCCTGTTGAACTTGCTTTTCTGCTTCGACAGAAATAGGAGTTGGGGCATTCCTCGAGTTTACCAGGTCAGATAAATCCCCCGCACGTTGAAAGGTGCCAGGGGAGTCTGGTTGGTTGGATGATAATGACGTTTTTGGAGCCTCCCCAGATAGTAAAGCAGAAGGTGCGTCAAGATCGAGGAAATCAGGTTCCTGACTAATCCCATCGTCCGTGAAGCTACCCCTACGGTCTCTTGCACCGAATCTCCCGAAGTCTTCTAGAGGGACTGGATTGGGTGATACGAGCTCGGTTGGTTCGAGTAGTGGAGAAGTGATAAGGTCATCGGGAACATCAATGTCTGTCTCAAAGACAAAAAAAGCCTCTCCTGCTTCTCCGATCTTCATGTTGAATGGTACAGCTTTCCCATTCACCGTGATGTCCACCTAAAAACAGGAGCGGACGCATGAGCAACCCATAAACAAGAACATGTTCTCACCTTCTTCTCACTAGGCCTGAGTACCTGCCACTTCCCGAACCGGACGTGAAAAGGAGAACAAATGAGTTCCATGGTCCCACTGGACCCAGGCCGTCGGACAACGATAACATCAATGGCCCCAGTTAGTGTTGAGGGATTAATGTCCTTGTAATATTGGTATGGTGCACTGATAGCATTGACAGCACCCCATAGATAGTTCATAGAGAATATAATCCGAGGACGGATAGGAAATGCGTGGGACACGTCCCAGATGGCGAGCCCCGAACAAAAAAACAGTTGGGGGTGAAGCTTGTGAAGTCCGAGTCGTGACGGGTAAACAGCTCTCGGCCCGATAACTACCGTAACACGTGAAACAGAAAAATAGTATTATCTTTGGGGAAGGTACAAATAGCAGTACATAGCATGACAAAACGAGTCGCTGGCAGTGTGAGATCACTGTGCCTGGGCTTCCTGTATGCGCGCAAAACAGTGTCTTAGACAAGGTTATGAACTGCTCATCTTTGAAACGTACCTGGTCAACAAATTCTATTGCTTCCTCCTTCTTTATACTACGGATGGAACTAATCTTTTGGTTGTTAAAGAGGACACCATAGAATTTGTCTGCCGATGCAAGCATCTCGGGACGGAACGTTGTCGTGATGAATTGGCCAGATGAAGACAGAGAATGGATCATGGCTTATCATAGTTGAGAATGCTGCGTAAAGGGGCAATTACACACTCACCGGCGACAGCAGTCCGGTACTGGGCATCTAAATTGGCGTCGATCTGCAAGTCAACGGTCAACAGCTTTATCTCTAACAACTATCCGGACACTGACGCACCTCATCAAACAGGTAAAACGGTGCTGGATCACATTTTTGTATCGCAAAGACTAGAGATGAAGTCAGACGGCGCAAGATAATCATTGATGTGAGTACGAGCCAAGTGCCAAGGCAACCAGCGACTTTTGACCTCCAGAAAGTTGCTGGATGCGTAGTCCCTCGTCTACTTTGGAGTTGAACGAAACCTATGTGGGATGAACACTTAGACACACGTAGTGTATCGCACGACAATGCACACCTTTATTGCCACCCCGGTGTAGTTGTCGACGGTGCGTTGCTGGGAGTCCTCGGCCTCCTCCACGTCATCATCATCCTGCCAGGCAACCTCAGCCGAATCAGCGCTCCATAGCCGCAGGTACCCACCTGATCCACACGTCTCTGGATGATCAGCTTCCCTTTGCCAGCAGGCACTAGGGTTTCGAAAACCTCCTCGAAGTTCTTTGCTACTTGTTTAAACGTCCGTTCAATAGCCTCATCCTTGCGTTGATCCAGGACCTCAACAAGTTGCTCAATCGATTCTCCAGACTTTTCTAGGTCCTCGCGGCGTTTTAAGAGTTGGTCCCTTTGCTTCGTGAAATTGTTGTACTGCTCGAATGCCTTCTTGTTGACGTGTGCAAATTTTTTGAGGCCTTCATTCACGGTGTGCAGTTTCCTGACCAGCTGGGAGGTGTCATTATCGGCTGAGAAGGCCTACCCGGATCAGGCTCACCCTATCCGACTTGTCATTGATATACTTATCGAAAGCTTCCTCCGGAAGCACTCCAAGATCTCGGATATTACGGTTGCATTCGTCTTTCTTATTCATCAACAGATTCTTCTTGGCAAGATAACGTTCCGTATTCTTTTGTTGTTTTGCCATGCTACGACCGTCCTCTGTCTGTTGATTTTGCATTCCTTCTAGGTTGCTGCGGTGTTCTTGGAGGTCGTGTGTGAGTTTGTCGATTGACCTTTCCATATCTGCCATACAGTAAAGCAACTGCATTATAGGCTCTGCAGGAAGAAAACGGACCTTGGACCTTCTTTGTGAGCGTGCTGATAGCATTATTCACTGAGGTGATTTCGTGCGTTCGGGCCTTCAGAACGTCCGCCGCGTTAGCATCACCGACTTCAGGTTCACCAAGCCCTTCGATTTCAGAATATAGTTCATCACGACGCCGACGTAGGGTCTCATTCAGCTCAATTTGAATGATATTCTTGCTTCTGCCCAGCTGACGCCCACATTCGTCAATACGGAATAGCACGAATGAAATACGGAAATACAAACCTCGGTCTTTGTCTTACCCATCTCTACAAGTAGCTTCTGTCGGGCTTCGATATCCTTGCTGAGCTCTTCGATGTAATCCCTCTCCTCTACACTTAACTCCTGAACCATCGGACTTGTTAACTCGAGTTTGTAGGCCTCGATGCGAGCGCTCAGAGCGCGCAGCTCATCGTTGACTTCTTGAACGTCTTCCTCAAGCTTTGTAATTTTACCCTCCACACGTTCCTTCTCCTTCTGAAGGGCGGCGGTTTCTGTACCGGTACCCTCTCGGGCCTCTCGCGCCGCCTTTTGCTTGTTGCCCAAGATTTGTATGCGACCGCTCACCCGAGAGATCTCCTGATCGAGCTTGAGTGTGGAGGCTTTCACCTCTCGTGAGCGATTTTCTTCAGCAGAAACTCTGGAGCGCCAGGTTGCCACATTCTTTACAGCTTCAAGACGCGAACGTCGAATATCGTAATATCCGCCTGTGAGTGCGCCTTTGCGATCAACTTTATCGCCATCAAGTGTGATCGTGTTGATACCGTGGCTCTTCACATATGCGGCGGCAACTGTGAGGTCACGACAAACACACGTTTTACCGAACACTTGTTCAAACGCTTTGGCATGCGCTGGGTCATAGCGAAGCTTTTCCAGAAGAGGAATTGCGTCGTCGGCATTCGGCGGGACAGGATTCTTGGGTTTGAGACGGTTAAGAGGCATGAAAGTGACGCGACCGGACCTCTCACGTAGCATGACTTCTAGAACCTTGGACGCAGTCTGATCCGTATCAACAACCACATGAAACAGACTAGTTTGAGTGGTCAGTAATGGTGAGTGTGACAAGCAGCATGTCAAAAGACTTCACCTATTCCCTGCGGTCAACTCGACAGCAGTATTGAATTTCGCATCTGTGACCTCGAAGAGCCGATAAAGAGGACCATAAACACCATCCAGTTTTAAGCGTTCGGCGATAGAATCAACGGCACGTAACCCGATACCAGTATCCTGAAATGTGATTAGTTGCGGATTGGCTATGCACTTCTGTGTTTACCTTGTCCATCATGCTTGCCAGGTTCCTTTCCGCCGACCTCAACTCATCCGCAGCATGATTCCTCGTCGAGTCAAGCTTCGCATCCTCGCGCCACAGGTCCTTGCGCTGTTCAACCCATTCCCCACGCTGTTCCATAAGCTTCGCGAGCTCCTCACCATGTTCTCTTGCCCGGCCACGACTCTCTTCACCACGCCGGGTGACATCCGCCATTCGTTCATTGAGTCGATCACGTAAGCTTACTGCAGCTTGCATCTCGACACTAGAAGCCTTAAGAGCATCGTTTAGAGACGCCCCGTGGGATTCAAGAGCCGCGAGTTCGCTACGCAAGAACTGGTCGCGCTCCGCGCGAGTGCGGAAACGCTGTAGCCTGCCTTGTTTTGCATACAGTGCGGCCAGCTTTCCGTTCGCATCATCGAGGGCCCGCCGCTGCTCAGCCTCAGCCGCACGATGTGTGTCCCATTTTGGAAGTAACGCAGCCAAGGTTTCCTCTTTCTGCGCTATCTGACTCTCGACGTCGGCTAGTTCGCCTTCGAGGGCGTTGCGCTGGCCACCAGCACGTGCATCGGCCACACGAAGGTCCGCAATTCGAAGCTCGAGATCCTTCTGCGAGCGAAGGAGGTCAGCTAGCTCCGAGTGGGCACCATGTTTCGTCAGCTGAAGGGTGGAGAGTTCGTGTTTTGCTGCGGATATTTGGTTCTCCAGTGTCTGAGAGATTAATTGATTTAGTAAACTCAAGGCGTGTAAAAAAAGGGAGGTCACCTGAATTTGTTGTTCTCGATCGGAAAACAATTCACGACGTTGATTCGCCCCATGGAGCTCTTTCTTCCTTTCCTCCTCGATCTCTTCAAGCGCTTCCGCAACCTCTTCCAGCTCCCGCTGATATAGTGCGTACTCGAGGCAGCGTTTTTCCTTATCCTTCTCTTGGAATTCCTTTAATTCTTCTTTCTCTTCTTCCAGTTCTCCGAGACGAGTCTCAATGAAATCGAGAAGCTCGATAATCTTTGACTTCTTCCCTTCAGTCTCGGCCATAATACGCAGGGATTCAGCACGTCGCTGCTCGTAAACTTTTGTTCCCGCAACCTCTTTGAGGAGAGCGAGCCGTTCATGATCTTTCGCGTTTGTAAGTGCGGTAATCTACTGATAGTCAGCAATAAAGGTACCTCTATTATATTTATGGACTCACGCGGCCTTGGGGAACAATGTAGTATGGGTTGGCTTTGCTGAAGCCCGCACTCTCAAGAAGGTTCATGACATCCGCTTTGCTAGCACTCTTTTTGTCAAGGCTGTATTCGTCTTTCTTCAGTCCTATAGTGCGACGCAAAACAACTTCATCCCGGCCAGTTGGAAACCGATTGTCGGAGTTATCGAATACTATCTCGACTGCGGGTAATGTTAGGAGACGTCGTTTGGCTTGGTAACGCCAGGACACGGACCGTAGGCAGAGAGCGTGGTTGTAGTCGAGATACCTTCATGAAGGAGTGCTTGACGTTCCTCGCGCGACATGGATGTGTATGCATCAGAAAGAACGAAACGAATGGCTGTGAGGCGTGAGCGGGTGAATGCCAGATAATGAAACACTCAGCCCATACCAGCAAAAAAGTTGCTCTTCCCTGACCCATTCCGTCCTACCACAACGTTATGTCTGGGAGAAAAGGGCTCGATCTGCGTCTGGTCCCTATCTATGTGGAGTCAACGTCCGCACCCTGAGCATCTGGATCATAAGGCTCACATGACTTGAAGCCCTGGATCGTTAACGTCTTGATGTACATGGTGAGCAGCGGTGCCGCGCCGGTGGTCTGTTACGCGATGCAAAGACCGGTGCACAGTGCTTGCTTGGTGTCTCTGAAACTGTCGCAGAACAATCAAATCAGCCCCTTGTGTGTTTGACGCGACGCGTTGTCGGAGATTCAAATCAACCTTACACGATCGTGACCGTGGCTCTCGACATAGAACACTCCTGGAACACCGCCATTCCATGAACAAATGTCACCCACGGAAACATCTCAAGATCTCAACCTTTTATAGAGACTGGCTATGCGCTACGTTACACTGCGAGAGCCATACAAAACAGCACCGTGACTATAGTGCGACCTCTACGTCCAACCGCGCGAGATACGAATATACATCAGGTGAAAGGCGATAACGCAGCATACCAGCAAAGACCATCAAAGAACGCGACTTCTTTCTCAATGTTGCAAGTGTCTGCAGGTAGCAAGTCAGATTCGTGCGGGAATGGGTGGGAAACGGGCCCGTACCATTTGCCTGCTCGCATCAGGCGTATTCGACGCTTTGACCTTCTGGTAGACCCCAGCTATGGCGTCCATCGCGAGTGGGAGGTACGTGTGTAAGTTCCGTTGCAAGGAATCATGCAATTCCTTAAATTCCTCTGCACGTCGATTGATCTTCGCCACGTCGCCATCGAGTGGGACAAGGTCCGTTGACTCCACGATCTGCACTCATCGTCAAGTTGCGTCGACGTCAGGTCGTGGTAGCTCACCTCAAGCGCCCGATCAACTCTCCCTTCAGCTTTCGCATCAAGCGCCTCTCTCACACGTAACAGCTTCACAACAGCATCCCTAACACGCCCCGGAGCGCGGCCCATCCGTTCGTAGTGCCGAATTATGTCAGTGGCAGCTGCTTCGAGGGAGCGTGCCCGCTCTCCACCACCGCCAGGTGCAGCCAATGTTGTACCGAGCGCGGTGGCGAGACTGCTGATAACAGTATTATACTCCCCCGCGAGATTGTACAGTTTTATGGCTTGAAGAACGCGATCACTCTCCTCCGCCTGCCGTGCGGCAGGAACAAAGACCTCGGCATTGAGTTCTTGAGCGTCATGAAGCTTAAGCAATGGTGCCGCCTGTTCGATGACGCCCGTCTGCATTCGGTGAGTTTCAGTAGTATAAGGTAATGAATGGAAAGAGACATACAAAACGCATCCCATCGGCCCGAAACCCGCCAACAAGTTCATCCCATGCGGGACCTGCATTGGCGAGTACAATGACACGCCGCACAAGATCCCATGCCAGTTCGAGCTGCTCCTTGCCGATGCCGCTTGGCTGATCCGCACCCAATGTAACCGTGTACACATACTGCAGGGCTTCTTTGGCATCCAGCCGCACGAACTGACGCACATAACGCCAAATGAGTGTGGAAAGACTGAGAGCAGGCGGAAGAGAAGAGGAAAGGGACACTAAGGGAGTAGTTTTAAGGACTGAACCCCGTACGTGGTCGGTACTTACGAGGCGTAATGTCCGATGACTCGGCACGAGAAGGTGCACGTAATAGACCATGGTATGCCAGTGCAATAGCCAGGTGGACTGCCTCAATCTCTGTCTCCGGATGGTCCCCAAGCGCAGCAACGGCCTGAAGTGACACGCACTATCACTAATAAGGGTGGGGTGCATGGGTAAGATTACGCACCCGCTCAAACTCACCGCACGTGAGAAGTACGGCAGCCCATAAACCAATTCGTGCTCCCTTGGAGCCGGGAGCGCCTTCGAAATGACGTTCTCCGTAGTTGAGCAATACCTCCGCAAGTCCACGTAGGCCACCACTCTCCTCCTCATCAACCTGCACAAGATTGATCAGAGAAAAAATTTAGGCTGGTGTAAAAAAAAATATGCCATTGCGAGTTGGAACCAGAGCCAATCCTCCGTTGTTGCCGTGACAAGTGGGACGTTGCGCTTAGATGGGTCCAACTTGCCCATAAGTTTATAAAGAGCGAGCTTGAATGGATCGACACTTGTTGAATGTAGCATGTGCGCATTGTAAATGGCCTGGACGTGGTCTCGATGTGGTTTTGGTAGACTAATGGTAAGTGATGCTTAAGACATGGCAATGTGAGGGACGACGAGGAACAACATACCGATGATCGGGCGACTCCAACCAGAGGCGAAAGTGCGCTACAAAGCTATCTTCGCGGTGCTCAATAGCCTGTCGATGCGCAAGCGCCTCATCAAGGGCTTCTCTCGCATGTCCCGTCCGCACCAAATAGAATAACTTGGCCCACAGCGGCTGAGCTGCAACCAACTACCAGGAGCGTCAGCAATGCTTGGAAAAAAGTCGTAATCTGAGCCAACCTCGATTCTGTCCTGCCATGCACCCCCACGATAGTACCGTACCAGCAAAAATGCGCGCACACGGTTCGAAATGCTTGGGTCTCCGCCGAGGCAAGCGTCAAGCGGGCGTGCCTGAATTGTGCGTTCCAGTACGTCAAGATACTGCTCTTCAAGAGCAGCACGCGCCCCCGCGGCAATCTGTTTTTTTAACTCGACGGCTTCCTTTGATGCAGGGTCACCAAGATGTGCACGAGCATGTCGGCGCTCTAATAGCGGCGTGTTCAGGATATGCGCCCCTGCGTGAGCGAGCGGCGGAATCCCAGGTGGTTCGCCAGTTATTTTTGCGAGGATATGGAATGTTTGTACGACCTGATGAGCTCGCTAAAGCGGAAAGGATGAGATGAATCATTGAGCAACGCTGAACGGCACTCACATCTGGATTGAGGGAAAGCGCTGCTTGGATGAACGCGTGAACAATTGGAAACGACGTGCCACGCAAACGGGCTGCATTTAACTCAACCACGACACGGTCATACGCCATCATTTTACCCTGTACTTGCACGCTAGGGCTTGGAGCCGCGCTGAGCTGGGAAGAGGTCAAGGAAGGTCATCAGATCCGTGGGAGTGCACACACCGTAAGTGCACTCCTAGTCTGAGGCGTCTTGCTCCTTAATACTAATGATCCACTGTCCCCACCTGGCCGCCCACCCAACTCTTCAAAGACGCGTTTCTTACGGGCCTCCCACTCGCGTCTGCTTCTATCCTCTAGAACGCGATGAAATTCCTCTTGAGTCTCTCTACGCGCCTCTTCAATCGTCGATATAACGTTTTGTTCATGTGCGTGTCTTAAGTAACCTGAGATATCGGTATCTTGGAGGGGTTGTAGCGGTAGGAATGTGGCAGAGGTGTTGAGGTGCGCGATGGAGTGTGCGAGAGCTGGAACATCGATATGTGCTTGTGCGAAGAGGTAATTCCTAAAGCCCACATCAACAGAAATTCCTCATCATTGCTTGTTGAATACCTACGCGCGACCCGTATCTGCTTGGGCCCCAGCCTGTCGCGGGAGAAGTCTTCGCGATTGCGCCTCTATCTGATCTAAGGAAAGGGAGACATTCGGCAAATCTTGTCGCTTCAAATGTGATGTAAGAGCCTTTGAGGATGCTAAGAGTGAGGAGAGGTCAGAAGACATGTTGTCCTCAAACACGAACAATAGTTGGCGTGTGGTTGTGCGCGCGTGGTTGCAGAAAGAATCCGTGGGAAGAAAATACCGTATACACTCGCCGCGCGCGATAGTACTCGCCTGGCCAGATCGCAACGCTCAGGCTGACGCTGGCAAAGAATACAATTCCTACATTTACTTGTTCTCTATCCGAGTCTTCCTCACCAGAGAACATCTCTCCAAATCCTGTTCCTCCTTCAGGTCCAGCTGTCCAGTCCGACACTGCCAACTTTTCATTTCGAATTGTTGCTACGGAGAGCGGGGTATTCCTAAAAGTGCGAAACAGGTCGAATCAAGAAAAACCCACCTCCAACCTCAACCTCGTATTCAGCCTGCGTCAAGCTTCGCACAAGCTCGGCTTTGGCGCCAACCTTGGCATTCCTCCCCAAAATACGTCCTTCCAATTTTGCGCTGAATGATGAATACGCATCGGTAGGGGTTGTGGATGTGAAGAGCATAGAACTTCGCCTTCACCCTTCACCGACGACACAGTGGTCTAATAATACACATCCAACCACACGCGACATCTCGCCGATCACGCAGTGCCGACCAATAACAGAGCGCGTTATCGTCGCTCGTTCGCCGATCTTCGTAGAACTTTTCCGAAGATCGAATCCGACGTGATGCGAGATTTTCCTCGATGAGAGCTCGGTTGTCCGGATCCATTGGCAGAGTGTAATTCGTCCGCGACGGGAACTTCACTGCGATTAATCCTCTCTCAGAGTCAAATACAAGAAGAAGCGTCGAAAGGAGGCATGTTAATTAGGGCCGTACTACAGTACGAGTACGAGACATGTATCGACGGGTGTCCTTCCCTCGTTTTCACTTTCACCTACCCTTCCCGGCTCTCTTTATCAGTCAAAATGTTTATAACGACTCTTGGGTAATGACCAGGGTTGGAATGTACCGTACCTCTCATGACTTTGAACGGATGTACCGCCTGACAGCGATACCCAAGATGATACAGACGAGAAGTCAGCGAACGCCAAAACCTGATGCATGATGGCCTATAATGAATGCATACATTTCGCACCCCAACAGCGCTAGAAGGCCGACCGATGCAGCTGAAACGGAGCGCCTATCCCAATTCGGTCTGTTCCAGTTTCTGTATGCGAGATAGCCCACGATGCTCAAGATGCAGGCATTGACTGACCCAAGGTCTGATATAGGTTTCAACATGGGCACTGAATAGACTTACCGACCCCCGTAGTTCCTCCAATTACCCCTGACCTTGGTACATTCTCACGAACACAGCGGCGGACAAATGCAGCCGTTGAACCTTCCTCGTTATTCCGGTCTGTCGCGTTCTTCTTAGGTGGATTTTGGCACACTTCGATGGCATAACTCTCGACGCCAAACAACGCAAAAGTAGCCGCCGCCGCAGATGCGATAATCTTGGTGTCACGGCGCAGGTTCGGATGTGTGTAGAACGCATATGAACCACCAGCTAGAAGACCAACGTTAACTAGAGAAAATGGGTCAATTCTCGTCAATGCCTGAAGCGAATAGAAACCCACCAATGCCGACGAGGCCGCAAGCGATCGAAGGTCGACGAATAACTCCCTTGACCTTCTCCCATCTCCACGATGTCGGAGTCTCAGAACGCTTGCTTGCACTGTCCTTACTTGGGGACCCGGGGGCTTGGCTGGGAGGTTTAGACGGAGTGAATGTCGAGGGCTCTCCGTAATTCGACGGTACTATATTGACTTTCGTGGTACCAATGATGTCTGGTGGCGCACCCCCCAGTACAGAGGGTGTAGTGAGTAGTGCAGGATCCGGGTGGGGCTACCAAAGTTGCGATGACGGCACAGTCAGAGGACAAGCTTGGTGACGAAACAAGAACAGTGTTGAGCGCACCTGTTGTTCAGGGGGGGGAGCGTTCGTGGCCGCGATGTTGGCGTAGGATCCCATGCTGCTCAATAGTGCTTAATATTGCGCTTGATTCTTATTAAGAAAAAGGACGGTGTAGCTGTTGGCCCCAGTTTATATGACGAGACTCGAGCACCATCATCAAGCACATCGCTGACGTCATTTCTGACCCCACCCCACAAATCATGATCATGACATGACCATCCAGGATTATTTTATATGATGTAGCTGGTAAGTATAGCAGGAGGTGAAAAGCAGAGTAACATGATCCAACAATAACGTAGGTAGGTATAGCTAGTCCATCAACCGTGGACTCAGAAAACATCCATAGAATGAGGGCAGTCCGCCGCAACATGCCCGTAATTTTCGCAGTCCTCACAATATAACTCCGAGGGTGGCGCATCCTTCCCAGCCGTAGGCGCAGCTCCGCCCCGAAGCAGGTCACATGTAAAGATGTCATGACCCGGTTGCTCACAGATCTCACAGACATCTCCGGCTAGGGCGCTTTGATTCGCGTCTGATAACGAATCGAAAGAGTCAGGCGAGAGTAGACCAACTGCCTGGTTTCCTCGCTTCGAACTCTTCTTTTCAATCCGCACGAGCTTCTCTTTCAATTGTTCTAACTCTTGTTCGAGCTCATCCTGTCACCTAGTTGAATCCGTGAACTGGGCCTCAATAACAAGTAAACTCACTTCACGATAAATCTACACAATCGCGTTAGCGATTTCCGTCAAGGATACAAACGTACATCGCTTACTTTGGCTTCAACCAGGCTTTCCAGTTCGCTCACTTCTTTGTTAAGCTGGACCATATGCAAATCTTAAGCGAGGGGTTGGTGAACAAAAGCATTGGGAACCGCACGTCATGAACTGTCCTCGCACTCTTGGCTTCGGCCTCCGTTAATCGCTTCCGTAGCTGTTCAAGGTCGATCTGTTACCGAACGGAATGGTCAGGTAGATCTGAGTTTCATAGGAATGTGTTTTACTCACTTCATACCGCGCGCGCATCTCACGCATCGCCTTTTGCAACGACACCACATCCCCAGATGGTATAGAGGCATCGTCTTGAGGACTTGCTTCGTCTTGGGGCAGTTTCCTCCGGACGCTGTCTTCCAAAGCGTCCATGCTCTGCAAGCGTATTGTTTCAGTAATCTCCGTAGGTAATTCGACGTTCGGACAAATGACCTTGCGAAGTTGCTCGGTCTCAGACAAGAGCAGTTTGTTCTCGGATTCCAAGAGTTTGTTTTGATGGGCGGCATTGGCATTTTCTTTTTGCAGCTCCTGGATGATGTGCCTTAGGAGAATAGTCATCAGTCCATAAAGCAAGGTGGAACGCGGATCACACTTGGCTCACTTAAGTCCAGCCATCTCTTCACGAACAGAGCTGGAGACGGACGATGACGACGGCTTACCAGCCTGTTGAAGACTGTCGGACAATGACGTGTCACGATGAGCCTTCTTGCGCATGGTCTCAAGCTCTGCCTGGCTACGCTCGAGGTGCTCCCGCAGGTCAGTGGCAGCATTCGTCTCTTCAGCGAGCTTAGCTTCTAAGTCGTTCCGAAGGTTTTCCAGCTAGAAATACCCTCAGCCGGGGCGGTACGACGTGCACAAGGATACCTCACGTTGGTTTTCTCGATCAAAAGCTCGTCAATGGTCCCTTGTAGCTGGCTGGACGAGGAAGATGTCCGGGCATTGTCCGCATCTTGGAGCGCCTCCGTAGCTTCTACGAGCTGGCCTTTCAAGCGGGTGATCTCTTCGATGTAGTGTGTGTGCCCATGGGTTGAGCGCTGAGCAGGTTCAGAGGACTTATCTGCTGAATCAGTGGAGGAAAGGCCCGCAACGCCTTCCAAATCCTGCGAAGCGTCCATTACCATGCTCCCTGAAGTAATGGGCTATTCTTACCACGATCTCAGCACGGAGTCCTTCGATCTCTGCCCTTGCATTCTCAAGGGCTACCGTGCTCTCGCGTAGAGCTTCTCCGACCTCCTCGGTCCTAACTCGCGCATTATTTTCCGACTTGACGAGCCTGGCTATCTCTGATTCGCACTCGGAGACCTGCTGCCTTAGAAGGTCCTCTTTGTCCTTGTAGCGCCGAATCTTTTCGCGAACCATGGCCTCATCCCTCTCTGCGGTGGCGCGCACTTCCTCTAGCATATCCTCTATGAGAGTGAGCTTTTTCTGTAGGTGAACAACCTGCTCTCTCAGGGCTTCGTTCTCGATCTGCGTCGCGGAAGAGAGATGTCGAGCAGCGGAGGTTGGCGAGGGTGGTTGCGCCTGGCTTCGTAGTTGCTCCCGAAGCGAACCAATCAAGTCCTCCATCTCATAGCGTTTGGCTTCGGCCGTACTCAGCCGTTCCTCGTACAGGGCAATTGTTTCCTGTTACGAATATCAGCAGATGGCCAAATGCTACAACCGCTGGGACATACCTGCCCCGCGTGCCGCAGTGCATCGATTTGACTTCCAAGCTCCCGTCGTTCATCTTCGAGTTCACCATATGCTTTCTTCGCACGTGCCTCCAATAAGTTTATCTCCGCATCCTTTGCGGTGATGTGTGCATGGGTCTCAGTCTCGGCACCCTCCTTCAGTGCGAGCGACTCCTTTAAGCTTGACAGTAACGCTTCCTTGTCGTCCAACAGCGATTGTAAGTCGCGCGCACGCGTTTCGCCTTCGGCGCGAGCCTTGTCTATATCCGCTGACGCATTAGATAAAGAACGTTCAACTACCTCGATTTTAAGGTCCCGGTCGTGCAAATTGCGCTCAACTGACTTCACTGAGGCCTCCAACTCGGCGACCCGGGCGAGCGCTTGGTCGCGGTCTTCCCGCATACTATTGGTTCGGCGACCGTGCTCAAGTTCCTCTCCTTGAAGGCCACTGATGAGAATGTTCAGGCGCTGATTTTCAGCCTCCAACTCGGCCACTCGGTCATGTGTAGTCCCTACATCTAGATTGTTATGAGACGTTGTACCGATTTCGGTTGTTTGAGACTTGCGTGTCGAGAGAAGGCTGGCAATCTTATCCTGAATGGCCTTTCCATTGGATTGGAGGTTAGAGGTGTTGAAAGCGTCATGATGGGATTCAGAATCCGATGGATAGTCGTTGAGAGAGACAGTGCGGCTGAAAGAGGCGGAAGATGGCGGAGATGGCGGTGGGGGCATGGCAACTGCGCTGGGTATTCTTTGCTTTGGCGTGGGCAAGGGCGCACGACTTTTTGTAGGCGTTGTGGATGGAAGGCCAACACCAATGCCCGACCCACGGCCTCCAATGCCAGATTTTGGAGTCTTCAAAGAACCAAGACTTGAGATCATAGAGCCTGTTGAAGGTGAGGAAAGTCCGATGAACCGGGTTGGACTGCCAGTTGCGGGTGTCCGACTTGGTGAGGGCCCAGTGGGGCTCGTGGGCTCAAGGCCACGACTGCCATTTCGTTTTATTCCTGACAAAATAAGTCATCGCGTGGCGGAAAAGGATTCCGGGGACTTACCATTGAAAGGTGTTGTGGCCGTCTTAATCCGTGGACGAGCAGAAGGTGTCACGGCCTCTGACTGCACAAGGGATGTAGACGAGGCAGGTGTAACGCGCCCGTTAGAATACGGAGCGTATCGCGTTGAGTTCGATGGGGTGATGCGCCCAGCAGAATGAGAAGGTGTAATGCGACCACCCCTCGAGGAGGCGACGCTTGTAGGACGTGATGTTATGCCGACACCCACAGTGGGTGCGGAAAGTTTTGTAGCGGCTACAAACACGCCACACTTGGGGGGACATACAAAGTAATGTTTTCTGGGAAACGAGACGTCAGCGCTGACAGATACGGAAACCTCGAGGGCATCACGTTGGCCGAAGGGCGACCCAAAGGTTAAACCTTCGAGTCCCCTTTCCATTCATAGAGACGGGACTTCGTGTCAACATAACGAAGAATAACAGAAGCCAACGAGACCCTGTTCGTTACGTATGCGACTCACCCACTGACGCTTCCATCATTTTTACCCTTCCCTGCAAACCCACCGCCGAGCTCTACCCCAGCCCATTGACCGGTCTTCCCGTCAATCTCCCCCAGATATCGAAGTGTCCCCTCGAATCCAAGGCTCTCGATCCTAACATTGTCCCCGACTTCGAACGATTTGTCCACGCGACTGGAGCTTCGGACGAACGCATCAGACTGGCGGCTGGATGGACGGATCGAAGGGGTCTTGGTGCGTGTCGTATGGATGGGTCGTGCTGGGGTTGCTCCGGCAGTCGAGGAAGAAGAAGCGGCAGAAGAGGGCCTCCCCGCAACGGATCGACGGCCAGATTGTGGAAGAAAAGAGAGTGGGCCTTTCGGAGATAATGAGGGATTTGCCGGTTCACTGACGCGGCCAGCCCTGTGGAGAGCAGGATCGTTTGCCTTGATCGCATCTGCAAAGGCACGGGACATGGTGTCGGGTTCTTGTGTCGGAAGGCTGGCCTGCTGAGAGGCGGAAGACGTGGAACGCAAGCGACCGGGAGTAGGCAAACCACTCGTTCTCCCTGGAGTGGGTAACGCAGATTGTCGTGCTTTTCCAGGAGTGGCCGACATTGGCGAGGGGTATATGTCCAGGGGAAGGTTGACTTTGTCGGACGTAGTGATAATAGCGGTTATCCGAGTCGAGTTGGCCGCCATCGCTAGGCTAAAGGCAGGTACGGGTATTCAGCACTGCGATCACATCACATGACGCGCGCCAGCTGCCACAACCGCGTCCGACGCGTTTGGCGTGCTTCCTGGCCAGATCGCCTCTCACGATCGAGCTTCTCTCGGACAAGCGCTGACGCTGGCAAAGAATACATATTTATTTATTCTCTATCCGATTCTTCCTCTCCAGAGGACATCTCTCCAAATCCTGTTCCTCCTTCAGGTCCAGCTGTCCAGTCCGACACTTCCAACTTTTCATTTCGAATCGTTGCTACAGAGAGCGGGTATTCATAAGACTGCGAAACAGGTCGAATCAAGACAAAACCCACCTCCAACCTCAACCTCGTATCCAGCTTGCGTCAAGCTTCGCACAAGCTCGGCTTTGGCGCCAACCTTGGTATTCCTCCCTAAAATACATCCTTCCAATTTTGCACTGAATGATGAATACGCATCGGTAGGGGTTTTGGATGTGAAGAACACAGAACTTCACCCTTCACCGACGACACAATGGTCTAACAGCACACATCCAACCACACGCGACATCTTACCGATCACGCAATGCCGACCAATAACAGAGCGCGTTATCGTCGCTCGTTCGCCGATCTTCGTAGAACTTCCGATCATCGAATCCGACGAGATGCGAGACTTTGCATCGATGAGAGCTCGGTTGTCCGGATCCGTTGGCATAGTGTAATTCGTTCGCGACAGGAACTTCACTGCGATAAATCCTCGTCTCGGAGCCAAATACAAGAAGAAGCGTACTTGTCTGTTCGCCTCCAACAGAGTTGCGACATTGTTCACTCTGCCCGCGAATGTAGCATCGGTATCATGTGCAATAATACCGATTCTCAAGCTTGCCAGCGGCTCACCGCTTACATCTGGATGCGTAGGAGATGACGTGACCGAAAACGGAACTGGTTTGAGCGATGGAGAATTAGAGTCCCTCGATGACGGATCTTGTGCGAGGATCGAGCCGTCGAACAGAGTGGAATGCCGGAGTGCCATTGCATGCGTCTCGTTAGTTGCTATTGTCCTTAGAGCTGATGAGAATATAGTTAATTCATCACCCCAATGATGAGAGTGGATTACAACCTCTTCCATACTTTTCCTGTTTCACTCTTTGGTATTGAATTTTGCACAGCCATGGCAAAAACTCTTCTCGGAAAGAGTCGAACGTTGACTTGCGGTGAAGAACATCCAGAACAGATCGCTTGCAGACGTATGCATGAGAATCTGTGTATTGGGACGATAAAGACGCGGCAGGGCACCTTCGAGACTGGAGTCAGTCAATCGTCCAGCTCCCGAAAGGATACAAACCGAGAAAGCAATGACATCCAGATTTCAAGCTCGTCGGGATTACGGTCACGATCATCTGGCGTGTCAATGTGGAGAAGAGTACCAGATTTTTTGTCCCATATAATGGGCACAGAGGAGCCTATCTGACCCCATTCTTCGGGAACCGTGCCTTTGTCCGCACCACGGGCCTTCAACCAGCAAGACGTGACGATGGCACCATCCAAGTTTGACTCCACACGGTACTTGTTCAGCAACGAAGATAGGGGTAAGTCTTCTGGTGGTATGAAATCGCATGGGAGAATGATAAAATCCCGTTGTATGCGATTGGAGAAGTGCTTGAGTATAGCACACGTCCCAACAGGATCGTCAGGTGATTCATCATATGTTTGGACGTCCACGTGGAGAGACGGATATGATGAAGATGACGTGTCAGAATGAATATGGTGAGAGATACTCGATCGATGTGCCGTCGGACAGATAAGCAATACCTCTAACAGCGTTATATCGACGCCAGGACAAACAAGTCGTAGTGGAGAACACACCCGTGATACCAGACTGTTCTAACCATGTCAGAGGAAAGTCTATCATCGGCCCATTTGCGACTGGAAGCAATGCCTTTGGACATGGCTCATCGCCATGATCACTGGTAAGGGGATGAAGCCTAGACGGGATCGTCACACAGAATATTAAAAAAGCGGAGAGTGCAGACACACTCATCTCCGAATCCTGCAAGTAAGACCGCAAGAAATTCATGGGACACTAGTTTAGCGTTGGGCTCTTCGAAATCCATCATGCAGACCTTGGATTACCAGTACTGTTACCCGAGTCAGAGAGACAATGGGGAGAAGAACGAGGATAGGGTTAGGACTTTCTTCGACCCGGCCCGGGCTAACCCTTTGGCAGCAACCCCGAGCCAACGTCAGTGCCTAATCAGTTGTTATCAAGCTCTCGACGACTTCTGTGAACAGTTCCATTGTATGTCCGGGTCTCATTACATCAGCCAATAATCCTGACCCATGACATTCTTGCTCATCACCCCAAAGTTATGACCCAACCCTCCGTTCACGAGCTATATCAGCGCCTAGAGACAGTTGGAAAGGGTTCATATGGTTCTGTTCATAAAGGAATTCACCGCGCTACAGGGAACGTAGTTGCGCTCAAGATTATCGACCTCGATGCGGATGATGGAGACGACGTGGACAGCATCCAACGCGAGGTTGCCCTCCTTACCCAGCTTCGCGATGGCCCAAACATTACGAAATATTATGGCTGCCACCTTGATGGGCCCCGTGTCTGGATCGTGATGGAATTCGCTCAGGGTGGAAGTGTGTACAGTCTTATGCAGTCGTCTCTCAACAACTGTCTAGAGGAGAAGTATGTCGTGGTCATTGTACGCGAAGTTCTTACCGGTCTCAACTATCTGCACAAGTCCAATGTCATCCACCGCGACATCAAGGCAGCCAATGTCCTCGTCACGGCGTCAGGGAAGGTCATGATCTGTGACTTTGGCGTTTCGGCACTCTTGGCGACAACCAATAGTAAGCGGAACACCTTCATCGGCACACCATATTGGATGGCACCCGAGGTTGCTCAGTCCGTTCCTGCGTACGATACCAAGGCGGACATCTGGAGCCTTGGGATAATGATCTACGAGATGATGAAGGGCAGCCCCCCGCACTTCCGCGTAGCTCACCTGAAGGTGATTCAGATGATTCCGAAAGTCAAACCCCCGAGACTGGCCGAAAATGAAGGAAGTAAAGACCTTCGCGATTTCATTCCTTTCACTCTTACAGAGTCACCCCCCGATGTTCGTCCATCGTTAGCATGTTTCCATTATTCGTTGACAACTAACATTATACAGCGTCTAACTGCGGAAGACCTTTTGAAGACAAAATGGGTCAAGAGTGCCTCGAAAACTCCGGTCACTATACTCAAAGACATCCTCCTCCGGTATGATGCTTGGGTGAAAGCCGGTTCTAAACCCTCAGACCTCTCAGAACCCCTACCTTGGGAAAAGGAGGGCGAGTGAGTGTCGACTCCATATATTCCACGTCAGTGGATGTTGATCTATTTTCTCTAGTCCTGGCGAGTCAGAAACTGACGAAAACCCCTGGGAATTTGACACTGTGCGAGGGCGATCGTTTGATGCTTCGGGATTGGGGACTCCTCAAGACACTTTGAGTGAGGACCAACCATCTGCCACCATCAAGCAGCAGTCATCAAAGCTCCCTACGTCTCTGCGCCATCTCTTCAATGTCGATGTAACGAGCGCCCCTGATCCTTTTCGCATACCTGGATTCAGCGCCGCTAGCAAGGATGCAGTGTCCAGCATTCCTGGTTCACCTGTGGCGCCACCCTCTCCTGCCATACCTGTTGTGCGGGATCGAGCAGCGAGACGGGCTCTGCGAGTAGAAAATAGTCTTGAGGATGGGCCAAACCTAAGTACCGCTACATTTGCATTCCCCCCTCGTACTATTACCAGGTCTACAAGAGCGAAGGTCGGCGCCGGCTCATCCCCGCCTGATGATCAAATCAACTCGACATCCCCAAATCTTGCGCATGCCGACAAGCTTCCTGGCTCCTCACCAGCTGAGACCACAGTAACCGGGGGTAACACCCCAGTACCTGTTTTCGTCCCATCGAAGCTGTCCGGGCGTCGCGATGTGCGTTTGGACCCGGGCGACCCAGACTCGGAGATTTCTTCCCAAGGATCAGGCCTTGAGGCGAAGCTCACGACGTTTAACGACGATGGCCTGACAATGGATGCCAGATTGGTGCCGGCACTCTCAAGGCGAAGCCCTGCCTCTCGAAATCGCTCCCAAAGCACCGCCCAAGGGCTTCCACCTACCCCTGTCCTCGAACAGAACCCACCGTTACCCTCCGACTTCCACTTTCCCCAACACTCACTGCCATCTGATCCTAATCAATCAACGACTTTTGGCCCTGGATCTCGACCCCACGCTCGTATGTCGCCCACGCGGACCCATACTTCTAATACACAAGTCTCCCTTCACAATCCCGCCCACTCCCTCGATGCGCGAATTTCAACTGGCTATCATATGCGGCCCTCTCCACCCAGTTTTGCGCCCCCTGTCCTGGGAAGATCTCGTTCTGCGACGCCTGCCGATGACATAACTCAGGACTCTCATTCAGGACCGTCCCCTAGCGTTCTCAAGCCCCAACAAAGGCCCAGCCTTCATAGACTTGCTTCGCTTACGGTAATCGAGGCGCCTTCCGGTGCTTCTTCTACGAAGACCACACCGAAGTCTATGAGAGGTCGGAGTGGAAACTCCGCAGGTGGTGTCGGCGATCTTTCCGGGATTCCTGACCTCAGGGACGTGTTGAAGGTTAATCTTCCTTGCTCTGTCTTCTTTACATTGACAAACTACGTTCTTAGCCTCCCGCACTTACCTCGGAATATCAACTCGGGATGACTGACTTATTACCTCCTTCCCCAACCACGTTGTATACAAACCTCAAATCCTTCACGCCTACCCCAAGCCACCTAAACTCCTCTTTCAGACCTTCCGGCGTCGCTCATTTGCCAACCGCAAATTCTTCGCTGTCAACCTTTGACAAGTCCAACGGAGCAATCCAATCCCTGCCCAGTCCTGATTTCCACTCTGCCTTTCCTCCCCCTGCATCTGCTTCGTTCCCAACTACACATCGGCGTGATGCATCCCTTCCATTCACCTACCCTCCCGTACCTCAGATCCGAAAGCTAGACTTTGGTTCACTCATGTCTTCCCACGAAGAAACGCATGCCGAGCTCGAACATATTGTGGACGACCTAGTACAGTGGCTATCGATTACCGAGTTGGGAATGACCCGACTTCTGGAGAGGGCCAGCGAGGACCGAATAGAAGAAGAAACGGAAGACACTGAAAATAGTGCCGACATGAAGTTGCAAGATGTTGATGACAACAAGAATGAGCTGGTACTGGTTGCCCGCTAACAGGATTTGTTTTCGTTCCCCCACGCATCTTCAGTAGCGCTTAAGCACTCCCCGGTCAACACACTGCAATGTATTGTTACCCTAACTTATCCGCTCATTGGTAATTGTCTCCACACAATGACGCACGGCCCATGTATATCTATCCACGAACTTTAGTTCCCCGTGATATATCCTTTCTCCAACAGATAATCCGTGATAATTCGAACAGCCTCTTTCACCTCGCATTCAGCAGTCTTGATGTGCAACTCGGGATTGAGCGGTGACTCGTAAGGCGCAGAAATTCCTGTAAACTCTGAAACACCCGGAGATGTTATCGATCCGAGGATAACGCGCATAAACGTCGAACCCCGCACCTTTGATTTCGCCGGCTCTTGCTTTCTTGTAAAGCCCTTTCGGATCGCGCTGTTCCACAACGTCGAGGGGCGCATCGACGAAGACTTCGATAAAGTTGAGACCGGCATCCTCGTGGATCTTGCGAGCAAGCGCGCGATCAGCGCGGTAGGGCGAGATGAACGCGGTCAGCGTTATACACGCAGCGCCCGTAAACAAGCGAGAGACCTAAGTTCACGACGTCCACCAAAGAATGACTTTTATGGCAAGGCCGCGAAGGGGTGGAGGGGGGAAGGGGGGGAAGGGGTTGGATTCCGAGTGACGCACCTCGCCGATTCTGCGGATGTTTTCGTTGCGGGACTTCTCATCAAATCCGAGATCTTTATTCAGGCCGAAACGGACGTTATCCCCGTCCAATCTGTACGTGAATCGGTGAAGATGGAGCAGATGTTGCTCGAGAGCGCATGCGATCGTGGACTGTGTGCGAGATGGTGAGACCGCCTGATATCCAAAGCCTACGCCTGTCCGACCTTGCCGCTGGCGCTGAGCCCAGTCAACCAGATTGTGATTCCCTTCTGTTGCAGGAGGTCCACCCTCTCCTTGATGTCGACAGATCCTGGCGAGAGTGTGAGCGATCGCGCACTGATCAGAAGGACCTGACAGGCGCAAACCCGGATGGAACGTAATGTTAGTAGCCATTGCCAAGTGATACCAACACCCGGTATCTAGGAGAGAAAACGTTGTTAATCGTGAAGGAAGGAACCAGTTTCGCCCGAGCCCAATTGGACAATTTTTTCTTACAAGCAATCTCGAAAAGGAAGCCCATCGTTGGTGAACGTAAACTGGGTGAAATACAATATAACCATCACGGACAACGGTCAATTGGAGCTTGGACGATACACATCGCGCAAAGGGCGAGATGAACGACAACGCGGGGAATCAGATAAGAAAAATCATGCCCGACCCTAACAAATGACGCAGCACCTTCCCTCATAATTAGCATCACGATCACCAACACTGCTCCGCCGTCTCGCGTGAGTGGCCCCCGAAACACCCTCACGCATCAACATGCTCGCCCGAGTTGCAGCTTCGAAGACATCGTCAACACCTTCAATCTTCAGCGCCGAGCACTCCTTGTACGCGCGCGCACCGATCGATTGAGCGACTCGCTCAGCCTGCGCCCGGGAGACGTATTTGTGAATATTCGGATCATTACTAGGTGGACGCAAGTCTGCTTTGCAGCCCACAAGGATTATGGGGATGACGGGACCACATAGGGATCGCACTTCTTCGATCCACTAAGTAACCCATGGAATAATGTCAGCATGGCGCATAGAATCGTGCACTTGGAAGATGGCATACTTTGACAGTGACATTTTCCAACGAGTCGAGGGTGTCGATAGCAAAGGCAATGAGGATCACGTGAGACTTGGAATAAGATAGAGGGCGTAAGCGCTGCGCAAGTGATCACGTTCAGGGTTCTATTCGCGACACGTAACATATAGTGGGTACCCACCTCGTACTCTTCCTGACCTCTAAGAGTACATCTCAGCGTCGAAATATAGTGAAGAAACAGAAGACAACGTACGCGGTATCCCACAAACCTAGGTGCACTGCTTTTCCATCCAATCGAATCTCGGCAACGTAATTTTCGAATACGGCTGTCAAATTAGGCAGACGGGCGTCTAATGAGCCCGAGTGTTGTGTCAACAAAGAACAAACACACTTGGTTGCTGCGAGGGTGGCATGAATATTACTGGGCACTACGCTTGAGAAGGGGAGGGCGCTCACATATTCCTTGGGAAATTCTCCGAGAGCAAAGGAGCAAAGTAATGATGTCTTGCCGCAAGCACCTGGGGATTCTGCTCTTCAGAAGGCGTCCAGGGTAGCACTGTGACGTGCATACCGTCGCCAACTATGACAAGCTTCCGTCGGAGCTGCACGGAAGGGTAGTTAGACACCGCAGTAAGAATCAAGAAGTTGCACACGCACTGGGGTTTGGGACGACATGGCAAGTTAGGTCGTTCAAAGGTGGAGCGGGCCAGGCAGACTTGGGAACAAGCCCAGGGGGAGGGTGCAGAAGGCGAGAGTTCGTGAATATTAATGGGGAGTGAGAGCGCTTGAAATATTTCGGAGGGAGAGTAATACCGGTGTTGAAGTTGCAGAGTGTTGACGAGAGGTGATGGTTCTTGTACGGGTGTACGGCACGGCCTGTGGTGACCGAACCGGAACCGGTAAGGCAGTGTTTGACAAGCCTCCCCCTTGCGGTCCCAAAAATAATTCGTTATTAATTCACTGTGATTTCGAACTGTTGTTCGACGGCTCGTCACTGCACGTTCCCAACAATACACCAAATCATGTGTATTACAAACCCACCGGCTTGTGTGACCTAGGGGGTGAGCCTGGACGTACAGACATCGCGTGTCGTATTCGCATCGTGCCTTTTTGTACCACAACGTGCTTTAGCGTTGGGGTTCAATGCCGCCCATTCTTATTTGATTGCCGAGGCTCGATTCCATTATCGCGTGTCCATCCTTGACTAATTACCAAAGCGGTTTGCGAACATCGGAAACAAAGTAGACTTCTTCTGTTTTCCCTGCCCTCAGGGTCCTAAGCGCTATGGCTTGGGACGTTCGATTGCCGAGAGAACAACAGAATGTACCGTATGTGCCCCTCGTGACTCATGAGTGCACCGCACGAGCACGATCTTCCGTCCCCGTTATCATGTCACATTTTAAGGCAATAACGATGATTTGTGTCAATTCTTGGCGTTGCGAGTAGCTCAAAGCTGGATTCCCCTTGCTGCGGCGCAGCGAGTGTGGCAGTGCGTTCCAAAGCATCAGTATCAATCATCGTAAGTTATTGCAGTGTGTGGCGCCTTAAAATTTCGGATGCAAAGGAAAAAAACAAGTAACCACCTTCGTCGGTTTGTAAAGTATTTTTTTCTCCATGGAATCCCTAGATGTTCAGGGCTTTATTGATAGCTTTAGTTTCTGATGGTCTTTTCCTGAGTTCATTCAATGCGTTTGTCTGCAGGGAGTCGTTCTACTTGCCAGTGACGGGCGATCCTGTTCTGTCTTTGGTTCTCTCTTTTTTTCGCATTCATTTACGTGTACCTTGGGTACAGCACCTTAAGTAGCGCGGTAGGTGAAATTGGTGTTATCGCAGACATGAGTCCAACCAATGTTGATCGCGTCGCTTGAATCCTGCCGCTCGCTTCCCATTACTTATCATACGAAATTTACCAACAACATTCCCATTTTGCAACAACAACGACTCTATGTCACACATGAACAAGAAAAATGTTAATAGGACGTGAATACCTTCAGAGACTTAGCTAAAAAGTTGGCCATTGCGTGTTTGCCAACATTGATGGACCAAAGTAAGGAGAAAAAAACCGGTACCCAGATGATAGAAAATGCTGACTGCACAAGACATAGATAACTGTGAGTATTTCGAAAGCTGGCTGCGATTCCTTGATGTGCAGTGTTCACTGGCCTTATCATGGATCGTTCCTACAAACCCACAGGATGATCTTCTGTATTGCTTGAATGACGTCCTCCGTGCCGAAAGGCTGGCCCACAGGACAACAGTGCATGAAAAGCACCTTGGTTTGCACACCCTTGTCGTGTCGTGGAGACACACGGCGAGACTCGGACATGGAGCAATAATATGTGTAGTCGCTGACGCAGTGTCCAGCATCCATCGATGAATAAAGCTGATATCACAAGTCAGAAAAAAATTAGGTAAGGAAGAGGGACTGCCCACCTCGACGCCTTGCTCCTTCATGGCATGCACAAGGTGCTCAACATCGATCGTAGTGTGCAAATCCTCCGGGAATGATTCGTAGCCCTTGCCGAATCCACGAACCGGGTGATCAACAGCTGCATCGACGGGGCTCGCATGCCCCACGATAGCCAGAGCGGACGAGAGGCGCATCTGCTCGAGCATCTCCCCTTGGGAGGGTTCGAGAGCACTCGGCTCGGGGAGAAATTCGATTACAGGTGCGTGTTTGTATGATGAATCCTTCAAGCGGTATCCTGATTTGTGTGCCAGGCGCTCGATACGAAATGGGCCCCGCCCTGCTAGACCGATGTGGAAGATAAAGTCATATCCGTTCTCCGGGGGTGGTGCTACAGTCGTCGAAGGCGGGTTGGTGGGTGGGATTATGGGAGGTCGGGTATGAAGACCCGTTACGCATTCGAAGGCGGCATCGTACGTGTGTGGGATCTGCAGAGAGGAAATATGGATATACTGTGGACCATTGGATGCAAAGCCGTTCGGATGGTCAACGTCAGGGACGATCTGCATGCTATCTGGGGAAGGAGGCTCCATGTCCTGAGGTATGTCCAGAGGAAGGATGGCGTTGTTCAACGGGGCGATGGCGAGCCATGTTGGGTTCAAGGGGTGCCGTGGGGTGGGCTAACCTTAGGGCGGCAATGAGTATGATGAATGCCAAGTAGATGATGAGGCGATTGAGTAATGGAGATGCATGCAAGACTCACGCCGTAACCGGTGAGGAGAACGCGCACAGCATTTTCTGGAATCTCGAAGGTTGCCACGCCTACATTCGCGGCTGGCATCACTCTGAGGGGTGCGTGTGTTGTCGGTCACGTTGATGAGATGCAGGTGTGTGCAACAACGTCCGTCCTTGGCGGACTGCCACCACGCTGTCGTGGCCAAGTTGATCACGTGTGAGCCCACGCACGGGCCAAGTTGCTGTGCCGTGCTGATTCAGACGACGACACGACGACTACTGGAGGGATCGGTCGTTCATTTTCGTCATTGGGGTCGAATTGACGAGTTGTGGGCGATAAGCCGAGTAAACGTAGTGTCGTAAAATATGAGAAAAGTGTGCTCATCCTCGGTTTGCGGTCCGAAGTACTGTCCTCTGTGGTTGGGGGAGAGTAAGCCTGAGCGTCTTATTCGTACAGTTCTCGCTCTGCCTGCATGTATTCCTCTCCACAACGTACTCCACTTCCTCTAAACTCCACTCTCCTTTCAGCTCCAGCTCCATAAACGTAGCCCCTCTCCATCCTTCGCCAAGAGCGCGTCACTACCGCCTTGTACGGCAGAAAAACAATAGACGCGGTTCGTCACGCTAGTACAATGCACAACACAACGTGAACAAAAGCCTCATGTTTCCACTCTTTTTATATTTACAGGCTGCCACGAGCTCACTGGTTCACCCCCCTCCCCCCAATCTTTACGCCCTTCATGTTCTTCTCTGTCGCCTGGTTGCGACTCGTTGCTTTTTCTCTCTTTGCTCTCCCCCTCGTCCGTTCTCACGAAGACGTCCTTTGTAAGTTTAGTTACTCTGACTAAGGACGAGTCCTCACACCGCCTGTGTTAATTCCAGTTACTTCCTCTGTATCTTATTGCGCTCCACCGGAGAATTTACTCGTTCAACAGTTCGATGTTGCCTACTTTCCTTCAAATCATTCTGTGGTTTTCAACGTCTCCGCCGCATCAGTCGTATGTATAGTCCTTCTGTGTTGTATACCAGTTCCTCATTTCCTCCAACAGCAAGCAAACGTCAATGTTTCCGCAAATATTTTCCTGAACGTCTACGGCATGCACCCTGTTAATATAACCTTGGACATTTGCCAACTTCTCAACGGCGCCCTCTGTCCCCTCCCTGTCTATGTGTTTAATGGCTCCGAGACACTCCCTCTCCCTCCTTCGATTAAGGTCTCTACAGAAATCCCCGAGATCGCGTATAAAATACCCGATCTCGAGGCTTTTGCTCAGCTCACCCTGACGGAGGTGGGCACCGGCCAAGTGAAGGCATGCATACAATCCACCCTATCCAATGGCTGGTCTACCCACCAACCCGGCGTCGCCTGGGGTATTGGCGGCCTGGCGTTTGTTGCCCTCTTCTCCGCTGCCTGGCAATCGTTTCTCTCCGAATCTGTAGCTCCCTTCCGCCTGCTCGATCTTCTTGGGCTCTATCAGACCATTGCCTCATCGGGCTTTTTGGACCTCAACTATCCCGTCATCTACCGGGCTTTCACACTCAATTTCTCTTGGGCGATGGGACTGTTTTCTCAGTCACCCACGTCATCTATGCAGAACAGCATTACCAACATGCGGCACCTCACAGGTGGCAATCTTGCAGGTTCCGCCGCCGATGGTTCCGTCGCACTGGTCAACCGCAAGCTTAGTCCTTGGGGTGGTTATGATGCCCCAGGATCTCTGATTGCTGCTGTTCAAGCCCTCCCTCACATCGACTTGTCTGGGCCGACCCGACAAGTACTTGCACCCAGAAGTTCGGCCCCTCCGACCGTCACCCAACAGTCCTCCAACGTTCTTGACGCAGGCGTACCCATTTATGTGAATACAGTTGGCATTGCCACGGCCAATGCGTTCATGACCGCATTCTTTTCCGCTCTCATCCTTATCGCCATCACATTGGTAGTGTTGGCCGTGGTCTATGGCGTGATCGCCCTGTGCTCCCGCACTCGTTCGCTTTCCGTCAAAACCCAATTTCCTATTGTTGCCCGCTCCTGGGGACTGCGGATTGTAAGCTCTTTGTACGGATATCAACACAAACATACTAATCAAGTTTTCCTGTAGGCATTGATATCCTTCTTCCCATTGACTACGTTCGCACTGTACCAATGGACCCTGAAGGATTCATGGCTTTCTATCCTTATCTCCGTCATTACTTTCCTCGGCATTCTCGGAATTGTGGGCTGTGCCGCCTTACGCGTGCTCCTATTCGGGCGCCGCTCATCGCCATGGTTGCTTGCCGAAGATCTCCCCACCCTTGAGCCTTTGTTTGGCCAGTATCGCGTTCCGCGATATCATTCCTTTTCGCTGCCCCTCCTAGCCACTTTCCTCCGCGCCATACTCATCGCGGCAGCAAAAAACAACGGAACCGTGCAAATTATTTTAGTTGTTTGCCTTGAACTTTTTCTCTTATTTTCCCATATCACGTTGAAGCCGGGAAAGTCACGCCGCGCCGACATTCTCAGCGTCTTCCTTGCCGTCATCCGCCTTGTAACTTCTGGCTTGCTGATCGCCTTCATTGTGCCAGTCGCTCTAGCCCCTATCCCGCGTGTCGTTATTGGGATTGTCGTCCTTGTACTTTTCTCGATCGCCGTCGTGGTGATGTTATTCAATACCTTGTGGAACCTCGGACTTCAGCGCCTGTGGCTCCATCGACGATTTGCCACTCTCCGAAGTCGTAGTTCAACATCACAAGGGTCGCTCGAAAAGGAAATGACGACGGAGAAGGACATTGAAAAGGCCGAGTCCACCGTGACTTCACGTCCTTCGAATCCAACGCCAACTCACAGTGGACCACGAGTCGATCCGGCGATGAACGCGCGCGATGTGCTGTCTCAGGTCACCCCAACGACAGCTGAACCTTCCAGCGCACATTCCACGGACACTACAGTTTCGTATGGTGTGGAGGTCCCGAGCCGATGGCGGTCTTCTCTCCCACAGGTGCCGCCATCACGGACTGGTTCAGATATCGCTCATGGCGACGTTACGTCCTCCTCCTCACTACCTTCGCCTCTCTCACACAACCGACAATCAATCATCGAAGAGCCACGCGCCTTATAGCACTGTCTCGAATACGGACTTTTGCATCTACATCACATTGGACGCATTGGGTTCTCGTCCCAGAATTATTTTCATTTTATTTTATTATACACACGGACCGAATGTTGTGATCATTCATTTGGGTTTCATGGAGTTCAACACATCCACACTGATAGATTCAGATTCACTATCGCTACCACCTCTACCAATGTATATTACTAATTAAGCAATACTCTACGAACTTTCTCCATCAATTCCTCTCGCATGTTCATCTAAGATGACCCTCGGTCAGAGGGCCCAGAACTTAATAGGCAAGGCAGCGCGTGTCAGGGTCAGTGCCAGTACCCTTCGGCTCACTACGGCGTGCCGCTGTGTGACGGCTCATCCGTCATGTGTATGTGCCAGATGAAAATTAAATAACCACGCATGTAATTAATCAATATGCGTTGCACGACAAATACTATTCACGAAACGTCCGGCCTCCGGCTTGACGACGCACGACAATGCGTTGACCCCTCTAAAACAGGTCCACATACCCCCGCCTCGACGAGATAACACCAATGACCTTGCTCCCGAAGGAGAACAGATCTCCTCCCTGAGTTGCGACGAGGTCCGAGACCCCCGAGGTAAGTTCTACGTCGCCACCCAACAGCTTTTCGAGGTTCGTCGACGCAAGTGCGAGCGCTTGAAGCTTCGAGATGCGACCGCCTGCCTCCAGCGCCGCCTACACGTGGGCCAAGCCATCAGTACTCGTCCGTCACCACGGAGATAGCCGTGGAGTTAAGAACGATGCGATCAATGCACGCACCCATCCCACATCGAAACGCGTGTTTCGCGCGCTCCAGGCTTCTTCAATGCCAATGCCAACGGTGACACCGTGTGCCAGGAAGAGCGCAATTTCCGTCTCCTTGGAAAGTGGGGGACCAGGCAGCCTGGGAACAGGTCATCACATAAAGATTGGGTCTGAGCCCAAATCGCGACACCCACAATCTGCGCTGTTCCCACGTGGTCGGGAACGGCCGTGATGGCTTGAAGATGATCCCGATGTTCGCTTCCGCTATTTCCTTCACCAGAAGGTGCGCTTCCGCAGCGCCAGCAATCGTCATTTGAACGGCCGCTCCCGTCTTCTCCTCCACATCCTTCTTCAGCAGGATCAGTGTCGCGATCACGTCTGCACTATGTGCCTCCACCACGATCGGAATCACGCCCTAACAGAAATTCAGCGTAAAGGAAGGTGTATGCCGAGTGAGAGATTGGACAGACCCTCGCGGCATCTCTGAAGGGATTAGGGGCGGACGTGATGGTGTCATCTGGTAACGACAACAGGAGGTTGCGGAGCGCTGCGATCTGCGTGCTGATGCTAGGTCTGCTGGCAAAATGTCCGACGGAGACGTGAAGCGCAGTGACCTCCTGTATGACCGCGCCATCCGCGAGTTTATGCACCGCACCAGTCGAGAATGAGGTGCCCAGTCCGCTAAAGAAGCCGTGGTGAACTGGCGCGACGATGGCTCTTGTGACGCCAGCGCGATATGCAAGCCTGAGGCAAAGAGAGGCGTCAGTGAAGACTTTGGAAAGACGTCACACGCACAGGGAGTCGCGACCGGCAAATTGCAGCGCATCGACGGCACGGACGATGGAGATATCACCCCCCACGAGTTGGGGAACACGTCCAGTCAGTGGGTCGAACACCGTCCCATCACCAGTCGATGGCTCTGCCTCGATTTCCTGGAGGCCAAGTGGGGAACCGTATGTCAATAGCCCTGGAGAAATGGTGCCGCCTTGTAGATCCACCACGCGAACTCGTTCGCCCTCAGTGAGACCATCGAGGGCGCAAGCGACCTCTGCACCATAGCAAATTATGTCGCCGTTCCGCACGACCACGACGCCAACTTCGTCGCCTAGCGAGGAGTATACTTCCGCAGGGTCCCCATGTCGTGGAAGGATGACGTTATTGACATTCATGAAAAGAATGATGTCCGTGGGGGCCCTTTCGGGAAGAAGCGGTGGGAGACCCTCAAACACGACAGCTTCTTCGGCCTCACGATCAAAGTTGGGCACCTTTGGAGGATCCTGGAAAGCTTCGGGCTTGGAAATGACATATGGGTCGTCCAGTTGGGGAATTCCATCAATGAACACTTGAGCCGGTGTAGCACCGAGCGCTAGAGGGTGACTATCCCAAATAACCAGATCTTCCGGTGAAGCGCCAAGATTTAGGCGCCATTCATGTAGGGACACGAGCTCGCCGACTCACCAGCGTCCCAGCCTGGGAGTAATAGAAGTTATGAGTGACCTTCATAGAACGTTTCCGGTGCTGTATGTATGGCGTACTAACCTTCCTTTAGGTACCCAATACGGTGCTCCAATCCAAGGACATGAGCGGGGAGCGTAGTAACAGCGGCAAGTGCCAAATTAGCAGGGAGGCCGTAGTAATGCACTTGTTGCGCCTCATACAGGAGGTATCTGGAATTGAGGACCGGATGATCGGACTGCAATATTCATAGTTCATAGATTCTCGATGCGGCACGGTGGTAGGGGCAATTACCCACCTTGACGACAACCTTGAGCTCATTCTCAGAAAGAATCCGCGCCGCGAACTCGGAACCTCGGTAGGCTTCTCGCTTGTAACTTTGGATATTGGTCTTTCATGAGGGCAACCGGCTAAGTGACCGAAACGACAACATACCGCGCATTGGTCGCAAAGATGGCGACTGCAGGAGGATACCCTGTGTTTACGTGATCTATGTTTGTTCGAGCCGCACTCAAGCAATTCGATTCGCACCATGTGCCCGTTTCAGCACGTCTGGAACTAGGTATGCCTCATGGGCATGGTGCACAGCCGCGATGGGGAATTGGAACTCATTGGAAAGCTATGACACAGCCGTTATCGAGTGTCATAGGGTTTACTCAGCGACTTGATGTCCGTACCCGTATCAAGTCATCCAGGTCGACGGCTTCATAACAATGGGTTTGAACCTGGAAAAGGTAAACAATTCACGATATGCTGATCCGACAAGTACGGAAAGACAGCATACCCTGACTCTTCCTCGCAGCACATCAACCAGTGCCTCCCATTGCAAGTCTTCCGGGAATTCGCCCAGCCCGGCCCATTGGCCAGCAACGGCAGCACTACAGTATGCATCCTGCTTTTCTTTGATCTGGCGCGCCTTATCATATCTGTAGAAAAGTTGGTCAACAATCCATTGATGACACAGAGCAACTGGCATACGCCTGTCGAAATGCCCAACTAGTGTCCATGCGAGTATCGTCGTAGACCCGACCTGAGAAGGTAACCGCATTAAGGAACTCAAGGACGATAGAGAGCATCTCCTAGGGACTCACTAGGGTTTTCTCCTGCGACATCCAGTGCAATAGTGAGATAAAGCTCAATCCCGAACAAACTATCTCACCGCATGCATGCCTGACTCAGCATGAGTAAAGTTCAAACTGACAGCCAAAATGCGACTCACTTCATGTACCGCCACGGTACGTGATCACCAGTACTTCGAGTGACATTGATATCGAGGGGAGGCTCGAGTAACATGGATGTTGGCGAGCGTTCTGCCGTTTTCCGCAACTTGATTGTAAATCCCTGACCACCTATGACGAACTCTCAGCGGGGTTCGCGCGACGACTGAAAATAGGTGATGACCAATGGCATTCGCAGAGCCAGGTAGTACGATGGCAGTTGTGACACCACCCGCAATGGACAAGGAATAGGAGTCGTCGTGTGTATTGAGTCCATCTAACGAACGAAGCCATGGTTGAATGGTCCCCTTGAGGGAGTTGTCATCACCCGATGCACCATCGAGTATAGGCGAGGATGCATCACCAAGGTGAGAGTGTGGATCAACAAGCCTTTGGAAAAATAACGAGGATCAGTACCACCATGGCAGACAACAGTCAAATCCAAAACTCACGCACCCAGGAGTAACCCAGGCACCACCCACATCCACAACATCAAGGTCCCCACGGGCTATCATACCGTCAAGGTCCAGTCCGAGGGCATTCAGATTAACATCCCCAACGCTTTGAACGATTCCTTTGTCGATGAAAACGTCTCCATGAAGGATCTCCGTCCCGTTGTTCTCGCCTGTCCAGATGCGTGCATTGTGCAAGAGGGTAGCCTTTGTGCCCTGGACAAACCGGTCTGACACGTTTCGGTCATGAAAGTTAGCAGGGGGGCCTGCGGCGACTTTCAGAGAAGCACAGCGCGCAAGAGATCGCTCAGCGTGGAATGGGACTTGGACCGTGCGGCGAAAGAGGGTGGGAAACCTGCTGCCGATGAGATAGAGCTGGAAGGCGGCCAAAAGGGTGAGTATGACAATGACATTTCCTCTAAATTTCCGAGGTGGGGTAGACCTAGCGGCACTTATGGGGAGAGTGTGAGACCATTTGGTCATGGTCGTGGTCGTGGTCGTGGTTGTGGACGATGCGGAAGCAATAGCGAACTTTCCGTGCCATTGTCGCGTGTTCGCGTCCAATTGACATTGGCCATGGAAAAAGGGAATGAAACCCCCGGTTAATCCCGAAACACAGGCGCGATCCTCCGAAGTCGATCGGTTTGTGTCTCCGTTTCGTCACCAGTACTGTATCCGTACCGTATTGTATCATACGCGGTAGGTCTCCAGAGTAGTAGCTTCACCGCCCCATCCTCTGACTCCAGGGCAATGTGCACAGCATAGACGCCAAGGTTTATTTACCCACAACTGGTCTTTGTCCTTGGCATTTTTGTCTGACATCATTCACGCAGCGAGAATAAATTGCAGTTACAGGGTAAGAGTCCCCTAGTAGTTACGTCCCTGTCTCAAAAATGTACCACATGATAAGGCGTGAGATGGTCCGCTGGGGGTACGTGCGTAAAGGCATTCTTCGATGCGTCAAAACCTGACTTGGCCCAAACAATCCATGTCAAACGAAAATCGAAAATGATAATAACAAGTCCACTATTATTCAAAAGGTATTGTACGTGCACAAACACAAAAGGAACAAAAGATCCGAGATACGATGCTAGTGTACAGAGTGGCACAGGACTTTTACTCACCAGGTACAGTTTAGGTGGATGGGTTTGTGCCTTTGAGCGGCGTCTATCCTGGGATCGGGGAGAAGGCGCTTCGGTCTACCTAATGAAGGACGAAGGAGTGAAAGTGAGACCGAGCGCTCAATTGTTGCGGGCATTTTGGGAATGGCGGCATAGCCGGTGATGTGGCTGCTTCACTGTGCTCGGTGGCGGAATTGCTGGCAAGCCGACGAAGAGCCGACGAGTTGATGGCGACACGACAAGCGCATGGGGCATGCGAGACCGGTAAAGCGGTGGCAAATCGGGCTGGGTGTTGAGAGGATGGGTGAATGGATGGTTACCGGGACCGGGAAAAGGGGGCAAAGGGTTCTGGTAGTTGGAAAAATAATACAGTGCTATAGTACTAGTACTGTAGGGTAGAGCCATGAAGACAAAAACGAGAGGAACGTAAAACCCGGAAAGATGGACAGACAAGTGAGAACCCAGCAAGTCGGCTGACAAGTGGAATGCTGAGCCGAGTGGCGATTAGGTGCTAGACCTTCGATTCAGCTCGCGCTCACATTGTCGCCCCGGCACTGCCTCCCTCCCTCTTTCTCTTACACCCATCATCCTCCCTCGCATTCACCCTCCAGAATGCCCCCTCCTACCATCGTCCTTCCTCCCCGCTCCTCATCACTATCAACTGCCAACCATAAACATCGCAAGCGGTAACTAACTCCCATCATTTTCACTTCCTTGGCACAATCATCTCAATTTCTTCTCCTACCCTTCCCAGTCCATCAAGGAGCCAGCTTCTAAAGAACTTGCAGGTTCGACTTCATGCCTGCCCTCGCTCATTCCCGTATCTAATTCGTATCACCGCCCCTCTCAGATCCTTAGCAAACTCTCAGCCCCGCTTTCCCCAAATCTCCCTCCATCGCCACCCGCCTCTAGGCCCTCCTCGCCCGCACCTCCCGCGAAACGGAAGCTCGAGTCCTATCATGCGTACGATCCTGTGAAGCGCACCCGTGTGGATGACTACCCGGAAAAGTATATTCGTCATCAGGCACAGCCCCCAATCCGCTCTGAGCCAGAGGAAGGCGAGCTACGTGATGACCCCTCGCCCCCCGTCCCTTCATCTCGTCTTCCCCCGCTTCCCGCTTCCCCTCTTCATTCTTTACCAATACAACGGCCCCGTAAGAACCTCCAACGAGGTGACCCAATATTCAATGAGCTCCATGACCGTTATCATAACTTTGGACGCATGCTCAAGTATTCTGGGGACGCTCGCCACTGGTCTACTTTCTCGCCACAGCATAAGGAATATCGCCCACTTCCAAATCCGCCTCCACAGAATTCTCCATATCACAAGCATGGTGCTCTCATTGCCCGTCTTGAGCTTCTCGACGCTCTCGTCTGTTTCACGTATTCTATATGGACCACCGACTATTCCAAGGACGCATGCATAACCGGCTCATGGCAAACCGAGGACGCCTTTCTCAATTGGACTAAGAATAAATGGACGGCAGAGAATGCTTCGGGCGAACGCGAAAAGGCTTTCCTTGGGCTCATGTGGGTATTTCCAACACCTCCTTATACCGCACGCTTACCGGGCATCATACACGCCAGATATATGATCGAGGCCTTCATACATACCCGCATGTTTGTCTTCGCCACCAAACAGAGTGCTGACAGGGAAATGGACAAGTTGATGGCTCAAGCTCGGGCGCTTGTTGAAAATGTCTCCGCCCCTCCCGGCAGTGCTGCTGGAACGCCACTCACGGGCACCCAGTCAACGCCACCGATGCTCCCCTCCCCGGCGAGTATTGTTGCAACGAGCAGCGCTAATTCCACTCCAACGAGCCGCCCATCCGATACTCCATCCGCAACAGGTGACTCGTCCGCCTCGACCGCACCACCTCGACCCACACCTACTCCCGCGACCCGCTCGCGAGAGCAACCTTTCCGTCTAGGCCGTCCACCACCGCTCATCGCTAATTCTGTCTCGGTAGAGATCTCGGCTGCATTCACACATACACTTAAGAACCTGACCCAAGATGTGATGTGGGCATCCCATTGCATGAGACAATCTCAAGCATTGTTGACGCTTCGCACTCTGTCGGACCATTTTCCGACCACCTTCACGCGTATCATAAACTCGTCCCTCTCGCACAACCAGGAATATGAACCCGACATTGAGGACGAAGAAGGGGAGTTATTCTGGCCCGGCGCACCCTCAACGGGTGAGGGCCTGGGCTGGGTGTGTCTTGTGGGAAAGGCCATGATAAAAGAATTTGGCCGAGACATCGGATATTTGGGCTACGACGGCGTTGTCCCGAAACCCGAGTCGTCCTCCTCCACCCGTCCCCCAACACAGCGCCGATAGTTTCTGGTGTATTCTTTCTCCTCTGGCTCGCGGGGGTCTTGGGTCGTGGGCTAAAAGCATCAATGCATCGGAATTACGACCGCGAAGCATGCGCGCTAATATTGCACCGGAGTCCCTCCGCCAGTTACGGCTATACCCCACGCAGATCGAAAAGACGGTCTTACCACCAGAACGGCACAGCCCCTCCCAGCCACTGCCATTATTCTGCGACAGTCTGCCAATTCTGCAGCGTGAGGCGGTCAAGGCGTTTTATCGAGGCATTATCATGGATCTGTGGCTACTGTCCAGTCGCTCACACTCACGCATTTGCCGTTCTGCATGGCACACATCCTATTTATTCGCACATTGCCAGTCAACTTCCATGTCGGTCGTCTATGTGGGCACTTGTCCAATTCAATTTGGGCACGTTCGTTCGATTTCTTCGATTTCTCCTGCTCCTGCCCCTGGATCAGACAGGCTCACCTATTTATTGCACACTCTGGCATATACTATCATACTTGTGTAATATACCTCCACTCCATTTCTTTCTCCCTTTCTCTCTTGTAACCGCTCCGGGGAAGGACACCTACGGATCATACCGACCTCGTTGATGTAGACACCGAAACCGCCATGAGCGGAACTTCAGGTCTTATCTCCTCCCCCCTTTGGCCTTTGCTCCGCCGACCGTCATTATCGCACATCTTGTTTCGCAGAATTGTACAATAGAGTAATTTAGAATGGAGCATTGGGCCCTCCATTTTCCATCTCTGGCTTCTATGCTGAGCGACTTGAGCTATCCCTTTGTCCGTCCTCGCCGCATCTTTCGCCTTTTTTCCCATCCATTTTATTGGATTAATATACTCGCGACGGCAAGACGTCACATTTGATGGTTCTCGCGCGCTAGCACTTGTCCCAAGACGTCCTTCCCTGACATCCAGCATTGAACGAATAAAGTTATTGCGGGACTAGCCTGAGATCCCATCATGAATCAAATGTTTTGCGTCTGGTGGCGTCAGCACAAACAGGTCGTAGGGGGGCGAGGCGACACCTGCGGGAGACTGGGTACGAGTGCCCAAACCAACGAGGGCGCGGGGCGCCACAGACCGAAAAAAAATTTGAATAGTGAGAAAAGTAATAAAATACAAATTAAATGTGCCAAGTGATGTCCCAAATGCGTCAATACCGCCGAAAACGACGCAGGGAGTAAGGAAGTACCTATTTATTTGGAACCCGACACTTAGCCCGATGCCAGGCGGACGCTCATCTTTGGGATCTTCGAGCCAGCGACGTGGCGCGGCATGCCTCCAGTTGGTACACTGCTTGTTCATTGAGGCCATAGTTAGGGGGATGGTTCCCGATTCCCTGCAAGCTGCCACCACCCACCACGTAGATCGACCACCTGCTGCGATCACGCGCGGGCCCTCTCCGCACCGTGTTTTCTTCTGGAAAGAGAACACGCCAACGATGGTGTAGAGATATCCCCCCAGGCACGACACCGGTCCAGACGCCGGGGTCTGGCCCCACACAATTCCAACTGGGTGACTGTGGTCCATGCATGAAACATATCACGGCTTCTTCTCACTCCAATGCACGGACAATTCCAGGGAGTATTTCCGAGGATCTGACTGTGCCATGACACACACGTGTCAATCTATGCCCCACGAGAAGCTCAAATTGCTGCATTTGGAGAAATAGTATTTCTGTATTG
>Ga0307512_10001008_pt1 | contig 41415 bp, 40 predicted proteins | sample 14_EM_MG_FD_200267 | JGI IMG/M metagenome (GOLD analysis project Ga0307512, IMG submission 200267) | Populus trichocarpa ectomycorrhiza microbial communities from riparian zone in the Pacific Northwest, United States - 14_EM | ecosystem: Host-associated > Plants > Roots > Unclassified | place...
TATTCCAGAAATGTCAGATGAACCAGAGTGTCTATTTAGTAGTGCGAAGTTGCTGATCAGTGACCTACGAAATCGCTTGGGTGATGATATCATTGAGGCTGCTGAGTGTCTGAAATCCTGGGTGAAACAAGGCTTAATCTTTGGAGCAACAGCGTCAGACATAGTCAAGATGGAGCAGATGCTGAATGATCTTGCGTCGAGGTCAAAGTAGATGTAACTAGGTTTATGAGATTTTATAATGTACAATGCAGAAGATCCATGGATGTCGGTAGATGACGGCCGGGGATGGCTAGTTGGCCGTCATTGCCGTCCGTCCCCGTCCTGGCTCAAAAAGACGGCACCGTTTCCGTCCTGCCCTTGGACGGACAGCGACTTTGCCGTCCGTCCCCGTCCGCAGTGATCCCGGACGGACGGGACGGTTGACTTCACTGCATTGGTCTACAAACTCGTAATTGAAACTCTTAATTTCAGTGTACACATTTTATTAACCTCGTCTAACTACACCAGTGAGTGAAGGACTGACTTCCGCAATAGTCTCGGAACATGGTACCACACTCCGAGACTACTTCTGCAACTTGGGTAGGTGGACGAATGTAAGTGTCGGTATATTGGAGCTGACGGAGATTGGTCATGTGTGTGGAGGCGGCTCACTAGGCTCCTAGAAATCACCTCATGAATTCAGCCCAGGCGCCTTATTAGGGGCGTGGGCACGCCCAGAGCGCACACCGAACAAGCTGTTAGCGGGGCACCTTGCAAATCCCGGAATTTTTTCCAAAATTGCAAATTGCTCGACCACATAGCAATGATTCCACCAGTCCGGGGGTGGACCCAGACTGGTCCGGTCCGGGTTTAGTCCAGTCCAGTCCAAGAGGTTTTTGGACCGGGATCGGACCAGTCCAAATTTCTGCTGGACTGGTACGGGCTTGGACTGGACCAGTCCAGCGCTGTGTCCAGTGTTAGGGTATATTCCTCACTGTATCGGTCTTGTAATGGGAGAAATATATCTTGATGGTACCGAATATACAGACAGAACTGTAATAATTTCACCCAGAGTGGGTATTCTGAGGTGAGTGGTTATCAAATGTGAGGATAAGTCATGTGTTCAGTGATACTTGACTATGAAACAATGTTGAAATTGTTAGTGTATGTGGACTGGTCCAGACCAAGCACGTCCAGTCCAAGACTGGCAGCCTGTGGTCCAGTCCAGTCCAATCTTCCATTTGGACTGGACTGGACTGAGCCCTACCCCAGACTGGGTCCGTCCGGTCTGGGGGAATCATTGCCACATTGTAGAGAGAATATCAGAGACAGCAGTATAATAGACAACTCCAAGGCCTACATGTCCATCGAAAAATATAGCCAAATGGTCTGATTTGACTGGTTACTTTGGATGGTACAGTAACTTCTTAATTGGCCTCTCTATCTCGAGGGCCTAAGGCCCACATATATATAATCTCCCATATGCGTATGCGTATGCTCCATCTCACATGAGTCGCATCACCCTAGTTCTGATACACATCCTGATACAGCCTACAAGTTCATCCAACACATTGGACGGTGCCGAGAGTCAGGATCCAACTACATATGCAACATGAAATGTTGCTTATATGGTCTATCTCCCTGGCGTATAGCTTCAGTTGGGCTGATGCATAATGTGTCTAAGATGAAGGACTGTCCAGACTCAGCTGCAGATGCCAGCTAAGTGCGAAAGCATGGGTACAAGACAGACAAGACATACTCCGATTACGGTATATATACGATCACGAATGTACCTGTACTTAATAATAGAGGCTTGTTGAAATCATTACATTTCAACATGTGACGAGTCCTGTTCTTGTGACTATCTAAAAATCTCACGAGCTTTCCAACAATCTCTGTCACAATCTCCAACATGAGGTTCAAGAACCTTAAATATTGTCACCAATGAAACAGCCTCATACACAGCACTAAACGGTCAACAAGAACAAAAGGCATCTCCATGATCCCCGGATGACATCCTCCGAACCTCCCTTCAGCAAGATGATGTGGGGCGACATCCCACAGCTACCTTACCCGAAGTTGGCTGGGTGGAAAGACAACATCATATTCACCCCGTCAACTATGAGACAATACGCAATCATCTCGGGTATGGAGCCTGAAACGTAGCTACTTGATTTCGACCATAATGATCACTGTGATCGTTGTATGCCGAAGAAACCCGATGCTGCATCAATAAGAGGACATTCGTGTTCCCCTGAAGTCCGACACATCATCAGAAGTATTCGAAATCCTCACGTAATGTGGAGCACAGTAGAAACCAGTCTGGACACTGCTGCATTGTACCTCGGAAGACAAGACAATCTTTGTCAGCTTCATGCTTACCGACTAAAGCAGGATGAATTACACACACCTTATTTCACCCAGCGTAGTGAGTATGAAATGCAACTGGACCAACTTGATGAGTCAATGATGGATTGTTCTTTCCACATCCAAACTTTCGCATCACTGTCACTTCACTAACGGATGATAATCATGTTCCTAAAGCGTAGAAGATCATTACGTACACCCGATGTGGCCATTGAAGACCTCCCAGATGAGTAATTGGCTGCGATCCTAACCAATGATCCTGTAGATGAAATCATGCAGGGCGCTGAGTGCTCTGATCATCACATCTACGATGGCTGAAGGCGTCGTGGATCTGGTAGATGCTGTGGACAGAGTGGACAAGATGCATGCACTGGATCAGGAAACAACCACTAATCGAAGTCCACCGATTACAAAATCGACATCCAATGTACAGATGGACTTGCCGAGCACAAAGCAGTTCAGGAGGGGGAAAACAATGGAGGAAACAACGGCGGACCCATCCAGCGCATTTGTTTTCAGTGGTGGCCCCCAGGTCATGTCAAAGTTGATTGTCTCTCCTTCAAACATACAAATGAGTAGGGGTGAGTGAATACAGCCACCACTACAGAAGTCCTCCTTATGACCGAAGGCTGCGATACCTTCTAAATAGCTGTTTGAAGACTCACTGCCGAGGCTGCGGTGTGGTGCCATGGTGGACCTTGATGGCAGAGACGCTACCATCAATACCCGGCCGCACCTGATGTGGCATTCCAAAATGAATTTGTGCGACAGCGCGGTCCTCGCTAGATTAGTGTAGAAAACGGGTCAGGAAAAATTTTTTCCGTCACGGCGGATAGTCTCAGGCAGAGTATACACGCTCTGTCTGAGCCGTCAGAGATAGTGCAGTTGCGGAATACTCCGAGCCTGGGCTCAATACGGCGCATTGCGTTGGGTATCGCACTCCGATTGCTGTTTCAAGGTTTCTTCCCACTCTGCCAGTCCACCATTGCATACGAACTCTCTGGCGTTGTGGGCAACTGTGAGTATTTGTTGGAATTGGTTCATTGGATATATGCTTCCATCAGGATTGCAATGTGATGGGTGACGCTGCCAAAGTCTCTCTTTGCATTCCTTCTTCCTGTGTGCAACATGGCATTATCTCTTTACAAATTATACACATTATTCCTTGTCGCCAGTTCTGTGTGGGTTTTGACAATCCAAAGCTCGTTCTGTCCATCACTTGTTTTTCTGGTAGTAGCAATCACTAGATTTAGGTACGTGCAGCCGACAATGTTCCCCACCCTGGCAAGTTGAAACGCACTGGCTGCCAGTGGGTTTCCAACCTGAACAAATATCAAGACGGGATCCAAGTCACCTGAGATTTCAGAGATTGTGGTGAGCACCGTGGCTGACCAGCACTCATTGAAAGGTCCATCATTATTTCGGGCTGCATGTCGAATCGTCATTGGAGTTGCCGCTGGTGACGCACATTCAGCCCGCCATAACACATCCTCGGGTGCTGCTTTACCACTATCCAGTTGTTCCGTCGATCCCCTCCGTGTGAGTTGTAGCTTCCTGTGTGTTGACCCATGGGAGATAGGCGTTCACCTTCGAAACCCTCTACTTGAACCTTAATACTGTGGTAAATACAGACCTTCATTGACTGCATTTGTTCATCCGATATATACGTCTTGTTGCGACTGCAACACTTGATAACCTCCAGTGTGCCGCCGTATATTGCCCGTTTACGCTTCTTTGCAGCTTCCGTAACGTAGATGACTCCATTGAGTCGTGTAGAAGGTGATCGCGATTTCAACTGCCGTCGGCGATGTGGATCGACGTGATTCGCGCGTAATTCGTAAATCACCTCTGGAGAATGGCCAGCTTTGGTATTGCCGGTGACGCGACTCTTATGGACGTATGGGCTCTGGCATCATCCCTGTAATCGTCAATTGACTCAATTGAAAGGTGACTTATCGAATATCATTGACGCCGCGATTGATAGCCTTCGAGTTCTCGTATGATGAATTCGTTGCAATTGACTTCGACTGACTTGGTTGCTGACGCGTCTCCTGGCTGGTTGGCCTGGAATCAACTCGGAATTGTCTCTGCAATCGTTAACCTCAATTGGATAGATATATCAAGACACTTCGCTGATGCAATCAGTGCTCCCAAATCTGTATGATATCTCGTGTGTATGTTGTGTGTCGTGACGCGTCGGACAGGGGTAATTCATCAACTCCCGTATGCAAAACGTATCTGAAATTAAAGAGCGATAATAGTGTAAAGGTATACGCCCGTGTATGGCCTCATAGGAAGGAATATCAGTAGATACGGTTGCAAACGTGGATGTCAATATTGTAGAGTAGCATAAAGGTAAGATTATCGCTAGAGATCAAAGGCTCGTGGCGAGCCGACAATATAAAGCGGGTATTACCCGACCCTGGACACGTCACGTACAGTCGTGCCGTTACATCCGGCCGGCAAATTGACGATTTGAGTTGGTTGAACTCCGGAAGTGTTACCGGTTGGGGCGGGTGGCGTGCCGGGCACTGGTGAAGTCGGCTCTGGATTCCGCTCTCTGCGTCGGTCGGTTGGAGGTACACCTGTTCCTTTGCGTCTCCAGCAAGTGTGCGGATTCTGTGCGGTGCCATTTTGGCAAGGAAGGTGGCAAGATGTTTGGTTTTGACAAAGCATTGCCAGGTGTCTTTGTATCGCAGCCTTCACCTTTGTATGCCCAGGAAGCTCAACATCCCATTTCTTCTCTGCTCGGACCTCACCGCGTGGTTTCTTGATGAGGTGTTTTGTTTTTTCTATTGCGGCGCGCGAAAACCCTTCTTTGGCCATTTTGGCCATATTCGACGCCAGGCGCATGTTGGACTGTTCCAGCTGTACCCGACCTCCTTGCCTTGCTATAGTTGCAGACATGTTGAAAACCTACCAGACATTAGATGGTGCTTCTAACAATGAAATTCGGCTGTTACCTCTACCATATACGCTTCCATAACCTCCTCTAAGGTGATTGAAGCCTGCTTGGTCCACTCACAGGGATGCTTATCAGGAAATTCATCTGCGAACGTCCCAGACCTGACAAAATCATGATGTTCAATTTCGCGGACTGTGCAGACAAATGCCTTTGGCGACCATGGCGGTTTCCCGTGACCGGGAGCGATAAATTGGTTATGTAGCTCTCTACGGACACCCGCTGTACGTTATACTGTCCATTGACCACAGTTTGCCTTGATATGGATATACTCACATCGAACTACATGCTGCTTCATATTTTCGCTGCTTCCAGCTTTGCGGATGATTTTGAAATGGGCATCCTGGGTAATAAGTACGGTGGCTGCATTGGCAGGGTCGCGGTGAACTAACTTTTGTCTGCGCTCTTGTTGTGTGGCAAGAATGTCCGTATTTGATGTAGCGCCTGCCAATCGGCCGGTACTCGATTTGCTCTCACCTGGCGGAGGTAGCTGTGTATCCATGATGTGCTAGTGTGGAATAGAAGAGGAAGATGATAACGAGAGGAAGTGGGAAGCACTGAGGACTATATAGTCAGCTTGTTGCCAGAATGAAATAAGCAGCGGCCAACATGATTGTTATGCTCAAGATGAATCCTACAGAGTATGGCTGCAAGTTGCAAGGGTTTCCCACCACCCCGCAATTTGCAAAAAGTCTATCTGATGATGGTTGTTTGATAACAGGGATAAACTGCGGTTTACGACCGCCGGAATCAGCTAATCGCTAGATATTAATAAGATGTTGTTCGAGGGAAATGACGTCTGCTGATGTTTGTCCCAAATGTTCCCCGGGATATTACATGAAAATGACACTAACAATCATGTCATGTTGTACTGTTAGCATCACTATTCCTGATTTATTGACAGTCTAGAGGTAGATTGTGCTTTGTTCAAGTTGAGTAAACGTACCAACCTAGACATGAAAGATGCAGCTTGCGCCCATATTGTCCATAACATGCAACATCCAACATCTCGCCCAACAACAAAGTACACACAAACTACAATGGTCAATGCTCCCGAAAAGAACTTTTCGCCACTTCCTGCTGGCAGATACGACAAATCGACAAAGCGGTCAACCCAACGACCTCACCATGTGAATAGAGGCAAGAGCGGCTTTGAAGCAGAGACAGTACGAGCACTTTGGGCATTGCGCAGCCTGAGATCGAAAAAGAAGCGCGTGGTGGAGAAACGACGAGAAACGCCCTTCCTATGCAATCAAGAGAAACACCAATGGATTGAGGATTCTGTTGAGAGAGAAACAGCTGGGGCAAGAAGGCAAGTTGAAGACGCAGAGGCAGCGGTTCAGAAAGAGCAGGACGATATGACGCATGCTGAAATCACGCAATTTACATCCAGAGAGCCCGAAAAGACGGTTGAAGAGATGCTGGTTGTTATCGGAGATTGTCTGACTGATTTTGCAGGTTCCGACAATGGGGAGAATGGGGAAGATGAGGATGATGAAGGGACTGTGCAAGGCAAGCTGAGCGAAGATGATGAACCCGGCTGGGTGATGGGCACAATCATCTAAACGGTACAGCAGCACATGGAGAGGTTTCGGCAGAAGCAGATGAAGCTCGACGAATTGACTCAACCAGGATTGGAGGAGACAGCCGACTACATCCGTGAAGAAGATAAGAAGTACGGCACATTCTAATTGAGTGATCCGGCAGTCGTTCAGCCGCCAACGAATGATGACTCTCCGGCACCTCCGCCGACACCATTTGGAGAGCTTATGGAGACTCTCGACATTGTCCCCGGAATATCGCTAAGGCCGCCAGGGACTTGTCCACCATGAAGTAGTCATATCAGTCTAGGTTCGGTGATGCCGCACTCAACCTCGCGCATACCAAGCGGTGAGCCAGCTGCTGAGCCTGATTCGTCAACGTTGCTGAAAGCGAAGCCAGTTGAACCAGTATGCTCTGTTGAACCAGTAATCTTGTACCCCGGCATATAGCCTCCAGCGAATTACCATATAGATATCGGATTCCGACCAAGAGATGGTGACGGCTCCTGCGTCTGCGGAACAATAGAGATGCAAAATGTAATTTTTGAAATCTGATCGCTGTGAAACGCAAGTTGTGTAACAATTTCGCTATGTGTCAGCTTTTTCTTGATTTCAGTGATCAAATTGTGAGACATGATAATTTGTCTGTGCATGTGCAAGGGTCGAACGCACCATGTGAAATTTCTAGAATCCAACTCGCACTTTAAGTTGGCCAAAACGTACGGTTTCTTTCTGCATGTTACTCTCAACTGACAAAGTGAAAGCAATATTAGTGACGAAATGTGTGAACAAAATTTAATTGAGTGATGTCATACCTGTCATAGGGAGAGCTGTCAGTGCGCACGACGAATCGATCTGAACTACAACCCTCATGCTCAATTCATCCATCTATCCAACTGCATAACTCTCCGCACAGACGTGGTGCACATGGTTGAGATATTAGAAATTGCTTGTGGTATGTCACGGAAATCGAGGTGAAGGAGCTGGATCAGGAATGGTGAGGAAGTCGAGCTATATTTACCAAAAACTAGTGAAATGATCTAAATGCCGTCAATTGCCAGCCAATAGCGCGGGGATGTAATGGGGCCAGGTCATTTCTCACTCAGATAGCGTAGCTACCAGTTGATCAGAAATTGAGAGGTAACAAAACACCTGGATGCCAATGATAATACATACAAATGCAATACTGCAGGTCAATAATGAGTATATGATTGGTTGCATACAATCATTGAGTGTACAGAGGCTGTTTCGATGTGATTAATGTGAGCGTCAACAGAGTGTGAACGATTTTGAGTCTTACACATTCAGCAATCATTAGGCTGCATTGTCACATCCTGGCAAAGCGGATGTATAGGTAGATGTTATTGCGAAAAAAATGAATGAGATGCTTGTTGCCAGATCCTAAACATGAGCCTCAACGGAGCCTCAAAGATCTTTGGCATTGCATCATGTAACATCCTGTAGGCTGTGCAGTTACAGTACATCATAATCGAACTATCGGCCACCTTTCTATGGATCACTGGCGGTGGCAACATTTCTACTATGTCCTAAAAATGAGCGTCAACAGAGCGTCAATGACTTTTGGCCTTGCATCTTGGAAAATGCATGAGCTGTGTGGGGACTTTACTCCATAATCGCGCTTTCGGCCGCCTGTCTTTGCAAAACCTCTTGAAACAACATCCCTACTATGTCGTAAAAATGAGCGACAACGGAGCGTCAACGATTGTTGGCCTTGTATCATGGAAAATCCTAGAGCTGTGCGGCAATATTGAGCCATAATCAAATTATCGGCTTCCTTTCTATGCGAAAACAGTTGCTACGACATCGCAACGATGTCCTAAAAATCAGTGTGAACGGAGTGTCAATGACTTTTGGCCTTGTATCATGGAAAATCCTATGGCTGTGCGCCAACATTAAGCCATAATCTGATTGTCGGCTGCCTTTCTAGGCAAAAACGGTTGCTACAACATCGAAACTATGTCCTAAAAATCAGCGCCGACGGACCGTCAACAACTTTTGTCCATGCATCTTGGAAACTCCGAGGGCAGTGTGGCGACATTAACAAATAATCGTACTATCGGCCGTCTTCCTAGACAGAAATCCTCTCGACGACATTGTCACTATGCCCTAAAAATGACTGTCAATGGAGCATCAACGATTTTAGGCATTCCATCTTCGAAAATTAAGGCGCTATGCGACCACAATGATCTAGAATTGTGCTATTGGCCGCCATTCTACTCAGATATGCTCACGACAAGATTGTAACCTCATCCCAAAATGGGCATCAACGGAGCGTCAACGATTTGTGCGCTGGCATGTTGGATAATCTCACTGGAATGGAACGCAGATAAACCACAATCAACCTATCGGTAGCATTTATTGGTAAAAATGCAAGTGACTATATCACGTCTGCTTCCCACAATTCAGCGCACACGGTGCGTTGAGGCTGTGAACGCTACACAGCAATAAACTGCATTATGCCGTTCTGAAATGGAGTTTTACATGGTCAGTCGTTGCAATCTGTCCTTGTATTCGACCTCACAAATATGCATGCAATGTCTTACTGATCTGATTATCTTCCTTCGAGCTGTAGAGTCAATATTTAGGAACCAGCAGTCTACTTGGCTGTGTCATTATTTTGGGCAGTCTCTCGAGTTGGAATACCCCGCATCATAATTTCTACCGCCACGTCCGATACAAAATCTTTGAACACCTCATTGCTCCAAGTTATGATCTCGTCCAAAAATGAACGTGTCTTTATTCACGATTTGCGCGACCTTACATTGCAAATCATCTTCGATGCGTGGTGGGCTTCAATGAATGAAGGCTCAATGCGGCCATTTACTTGGAATGATTCTAGACATGCGCCATCGTGGCGATTCTATATACACTGGTGAATTGAAGAGACCCGCAGCCCTGGCATGATATGTATTGTTTGTCATCAATATCTTCGCCATCCATCAGAACATGGGACCAGCTAAATGGGGCAATACTTGCTGGCATAAGCTCACATCGCGAAGTTAAACGAATTAACAGAGTCAGAGGTGACTGAATTGACTAGTTCGACGGTGGCTGAAACAGCTTTGGCCATCCTGAAGTGGCAAGGAAGTCGAGGAATCACTCTAGTAAGTTTGAGGAGGAAAATCAGATTTGATATCCAGTTTAATCCATATTGATCGAAATGAGAGACAAAACATGCCAAACTGGCAGCTAAGGACTTCGACACTTCTGAATTTCACCAAGACATGAGTAATCGCTACCTTATGTTAGGTTTTGTTTAGTCACACATTCTATAGCACGCTAAATCAAATCTTGAGCTACGAGGGTTATATAAGGCATTACGTGACGATCTAGTCCTACCGTCCGCTACAACCCTTAGCAACATTTGACGGAGGGAATATGCACTGACTGTGGATGTAATTGAGAAGCAATTGCCGTTACGAAATAAAGTACGTTTAGCTTTGGACGGATGGACCTCAACAAACAAAAGGGCCATAACGTCAGTCAATGCATACTATATGGATCGAAACTGGGCATTGACAGAAATTCAACTCGCGTTCGATGATGTTGATCGCCTGATCTGTAAGCGTTTCGAAGGCTAAATAACGATGATTAGTCGAGGGCCAACATACTTGAGCAAGGCTATCCGTCCATTTGAAGGAGGTGCTTGATCGTTTCAAGCTTACCGATGGCTGTTTGCTTGGTATTACCACTGATCATGCTTCCACAAACCACTCAATGACACGCGGGCTGCAATCAACACTTGAGGCCTCTGGAATCGAGTGGCCGGCATTGAGGAACCACATACCATGCATGGCGCACGTTATACAGCTGGCATTAGGTGCATTCATGAGCAGTCTTGGTTTAAGAGGCCACACCAAGTCTTGGGAAGCCCATGAGCGCGATCAGTAATTTGGAGAGATTGAAAGCATAGACATTGGGAAGAGTCAAAGACTTCGAGAAGATGGCAATGCTAGAATCAACAAGGTATCGGCCATGAGACCAGGTTTAGCAAAGATAATTGAGAAAGTACGTATTTCATGAGATTTTGAATGTCCTGACACTGACCTTCATAAAGCAGAGAATGCTTGCTGTATTATGTACGATGATACCTGGTCGCCGAAACGAGTTGATTGACTGTCATGAAGCCAGAGTCCCAATTGCAGTACTTCCGATTATGGATGTGAAGACACGTTGGAACTCTACTCTGGAGTTGCTTGAGCGCACCTACAGATTACTCGAATTCACATGCGAGTGGCATCAAAACCCAAAACACGCTGAATACTGGCCACTATTCACAACTCAGGATGAATGGACGATTGTCAAGTATGTCATGGAAGTATTGAGGCCATTTTGATATTGGACCCTTTGGATGTCGAAGAGGCATACAGTCAGATTGCATCACCTTATCACAGTGTACAATGACATGTTCGATCACATGGATGGCATGATGCGAGCTTTGGCCAAGAAAAAGACTCCATTGAAGGAAGACTTCATTTTGGCAGTGAAGCTAGCTCGACAGCAGCTTTCCAAATACTATGCTGAAGTTACTGCAACGACGGGCATGGTTCTCAGTTCCGGGCACATCCCCAATTCATTCCGGAAGTTGCGATCGTTCAGGAAGTGGGACAAGGGAATTGATATCAATCCTGAGGATGAGACATCCTACACTACACAATACCAAGAAGCCTTTCTGAAGTATGTGGAGAATGAATACTATGCCAAACATGAATGTGTGCCAGTCAATAAACTCGAAACGATACCGAGCAGCATTCTCGTCTCCTCTTCAACGGCTTCAAGGTCCTATCACTGATCCTTTGATCCAGTTGATTTGTCCAGCGGTGATGAGGAATACTTGATGCCAAACAATGTGGCTGAGACGACACCCGGACTAAGCGACCGCGCAGCCTGCCGATTGAGCGCCGCCAGGCTCTATTTGAAGTCTCCGCCTGAAGCACTGAAGACCTGGGGATAAATTAATCCAAATCTCAATGAATGCCACTCCGACCCGATGGAGATTAGCAGTACATTTTGGTTACCGGACATAACCGGTTGATGGCGCCAACAGGAGGAACTGCACTCAAACTACGCCGATCTCTCCAACGTGGCGCGCGACATTTTCTCTATCATACCACATGGTTTTGGAGTGGAGGCCAGTTTTTCCCTTGGGCGAGATGTTATTGGCTGAAGGCAGTCAAAAACCACAGGCGAGACCCGTCGCGATAAAGTCGATGTCAGGAAGTTCGCTCGAGCCAATAATGGGATTTTAGCAGGCACTGACCCAGCATTGGATACCACAAACACAGAAAATGACTTGGAATGAAGAAAGAGGCGGAGGAATGAAAATTGCACAGAATGGACAAGGTTCACGACTTTTTGGAGATGTGGCAGGGAAGCTAAAACCTACGTGCTACCCAGAAGGAATCTTGCGCTCAAAATAAGCAGCTGACGGCCATAGGATACATTTCGGATACGGAAGATATCGTCAAAACAGCCTGGGCACTCTTGCAACATGATGGTGCGGCTGCATTTAAATTGTCAGAAAGATCACCGTTGCCACCAGCTTTGGCTGCAAAGAACCTCCCTGGATGAGGAACTCAAATCTTGAATTTCCGCTGAATCCGGAGAATCAACCGTCATCCAGTTGAAAGCTACGATGACAGCACACCTGCAACCATTTCGGACAGCGATGATTGGCTAAACTGGAATGGCGACTTGGATAATCCAAATGACAGCAAAGAGGATTGCGCGGCGGACGATGAATCAGATATACAGCCGAACACTGACATTGACGATCCGGAATGCCCAGAGCAGCAGGATGTGTGTGCCACGCCAAATGTGCCCGGATTGGTTAAGCCAACACGGAAGTCAAAGAGACAGGGTGAAAAGGTCTTGGTGACGGTCAGTTCAGTAGAAACGCAGAGAAATAAAGGAGGGAAGACAAAGCAGGACAGAATGCGTCAATGGTTCACCAGCTTTATGTAGCTTTACTGTGAGTTTCAGTTAGAGATATATTATGGGCAAATGGTAAGAAGTTGCGTGTGAATATCGGTTCATAAATAGATGTATAGCAGGAGAAATGAATCTTTTGGCATCATACATCATTTTTAGTCGTGTGAGAGTGAACAGTGCAAGATTATTATGCCGCTCGCCCTTCATCAGCAACGACCCCAATTTCCGTCTGAAACACACCTTTGTTCCGGATGGCTCTGACGGCTTTGACGGAACCTCATGCGCTCTGACGAAGAATTACATGCTACCCGTCGCCCAGGCGACGTGTCGCATTGCATATGTACCTCCTTTACTTTGTGGTGATGTATACACATCATCAGAACGACACGTGTGATACACTCTTCGCAGCGGCTGCAGTTATGCTGAAGCCGTTTACACAACGCCTGGCAATCGAAGACAAGCCTGGGAGCACCTGGGAGCGCCGGCAACATGTCTGGGAGCACCTCGAATCACAGTCATGTATTCAGTTTATAGTCCCATCTATGTATCTATGTATCTATATAGCTACCCATCTTCACACGCTATATCTGGACTGGCTGCGGTCTGCCGAATATATATTCCCAGTGACCCTGTCCACCTCAGTTACCCCTGTATCTCCGTACAACCGCCGTCGCTCCTTGAAGATATACTTGATCGAGCGTGTTTGAGATGCACTTGGAGACGGAGATTGAGTGAACTCAGAGATGCACTTGGAGGCCATGATTGAGCCAGTTTGGAGATGCAATTGGAGGCCGTGATCGGGCGAACTTGGAGGCCGTAATCGAGCGAGTTTGAAGATGCATTTTGAGGCCGTGATCTTGAACTCAGAGATGCACTTGGAGGCCGTGATTGCGCGTGTTTGGAGATGCACTTGGAGACTGGGATCAATTGAACTCAGAGATGCACTTGGAGGCCTGGCTCGAGCGAGTTTGGAGATGCGCTTGGAGGCCATGATGGTGTGAACTTGCAGGCCGTAATCAAGCGAGTCTGGAGATACACCTGGAGGCCGTGATCGAGCGAGTTTGGAGATGCACTTGGAGGCCGTGACTGAGCGAGTTTGGAGATACACTTGGAGGCCATGATAGAGAGGGGTTCGACGAGTACTTGGAGGCGGTCGATGGATGGCGCACCGGGTGATGAGACTCCATTCATCAGTGAGTTAACTCGCAACCGTGGGAATGTGATAATGTGACTTTACCTTTGAGCTCAGATGGAGAGCTGGCTGATGGCGGTCGATCGTGTAGGGAGGTATGCCGAAAGCTGAAACTACATTCAGGGGTCAACTCATAATTATGTGAATGAAGGGAAGACAAACGATCTTGGGTGGATGAAGTACTCGGTGTATGCTATACTCGGTGTATGCTGTACTCGGTGTATGCTGTACTCGGTGTCAACTCATGATCATGTCATGGAGGGATCGAGAGGGATGACTTAACTTTGTGTTCTGCGATTATGGTTGAGTTGTGGACAAGAGAGGGAGATGGAGGATGAAGTCGGGAGCGATATGGAGGATACGAGCGGATATGAGAAATCAGGGGTATGACTCGCCTGATTGGGTTGCGAAGACCTCGTATCAGTGTTAGTTCACGCCGGATTCGGACTCGTACCTCCCGTATCGGGGATGGTCAATTGACTTGCACACGAAATTCTCGTAAGTCCCAGTTTCTCATGATGATTTCCCCCATCTCCTCAGATCTCTCTCGATCTTGTGCTCAACTCTACCATCACCTAAGAACACGAACATAAGTCATCCCTCTCTATCTCTCCATGCCATAATCATGAGTTAACACAGAGTACAGCATACACCAAGTACAGCATCATCCCAAGATCGACAGTTTCCCGCTCCCAGCCAGTTTCTCATCTCTCGGCGGATGTTGTACTCAACTCTCTTCATTCCCACAATTACAAGTTAACCAATGAATAGAAACTCAGCTGCCGTCGCGCCTCCCTCCAAATCGACTGCCTCCAAGTACTCCTCCAATCTCGCTCGATCATACCCTGCAAGTGCATCTCCAAACTAGCTAGATCACACCCTCGCAGTGCATCTCTGAGTTCACTCGATCTCGGCCCCCAAGTGCATGTCCAAACTCGCTCGATCACGGCCTCCCACTGTATCTCCAAACTCGATTGATGACGGCCTCCCCATGCATCTCCAAACTCGATCGATCACGGCCTCCAAGTGCATCTCTGAGTTCACCCCATCTCGGACTCCCAGTGCATCTCCAAACTCGATCGATCACGGCCTCCAAGTGAATCTCTCAGTTCACTCGATCTCCGCCTCCAAGTGCATCTCTAAAACTGGCTCGATCACGGCCTCCAAGTATATTGTTAAGGGGCGACGGGGGGTGTACGGAGATACAGGGGTAACAGAGGTCGACTGAACAACGTGGAGTATATATTTGGGAGACCCAGGGGTAGATAGACAGCATCTCATTTTCAGATCAGCTTGTCATTCAACGAAAATACACACTCTATCTTTCCCAACTTTTAGTCTCACTCGCTCTGTCCGAGATTTGGATCCACGCAATTGCGTGCATCCTCACGGCCGGGTAGTATCAATTATTCTCACCTTCTTCCTACGCTTCTTGAGATTGATGTAGAAGGAACGCGAGGAGAGATTTTCGCAGCATCACCCATTGCATTGCAATCCCGATGCAAGCGGGTACCCAATGAACCCATTCCGACGTATGGTCACAGTTGCCCACAACGCCAGAGTGTTTGTTTAAAATAGGAGACCGACAGAGCGAGAAGAAACTGCGAAACTGCGATCGAAGGGCGATATGCAACGCGACGCGGGGTATTGACCCCGGGCGCGGAGTAATCCGCCACCAGGGTGTCTTTGACGGCTCCGACGGAGTGCGTCCATTCTGACGGAGCCATTCCGCCCGGACGGAAATGTCTTTTGCTGATGTTGCCACAGGGCCGAGTCTCAAACATGTAGATATACAACCGATAAAGTCACATCAGGATGAAAACAATTATCGACGGCAGCATATGTTGAATGGACAATACATTAACATGAGCGTCAACGGAGCGTCAACTATTTATGGTCTTGTAACTGCTGTAATTCACCAGTGACTTGGTCGTTGTTCTGCTTAATGGATGTAATGGCGGCTTTAATTGGCAAAAGAGATAGCAACACGGTGACCGCTCCCGCTTAGCACGAGGGTCAACCGAGTATCAACGATTTGTGGTCTTGTACGTACGGTGATTCAGTAGTATCTTCTGCATTTTTATGCATAACGGACGTATTGGCAGCTTGTATTGGCAAAGAGATAGCAACACAGTCACCACCCCATTCTTAGCATGAGCGTCAATGGAGAGTCAACGATTTGTGGTCTTGTAAGTACGGTAATTCACGTGTGAGTGGGTCATTGTTATGCATAACGGACGTATTGGCAGCTTTTATTGGCAAAGGAGACAGCAACACTGTCACTGCCCCATTCTTAGCATGAGCATCAACTGAGCATCAACAATAGTTGGCTTTGAATCATGGGTACGTTATGTTCCGATTGATTGCAGACATCCATTTACGAGGTATTGGCAGCCTTTACTGGCAAAAACAACATTGACATGCTCTCTGCAGCATTCTGAAAATGAGCGTCAACAGAGCGTCAACAGTTTTAGGACTTGCATATTTCATAATCAAGGCATTCCGCGGATCTTCACGTGCATAACTGTATTATTGACCGCCTTGCTTCGCAAACACACCATTCATCAAAGGTGAAACACAGATACCAAATTAATCGATTTTGCAAACTGCTCAACGAGCAAAAGCACATTATTGGTTGCAGACAACGCGATTCTGATAAGATACCATTAACACACTGGAAATACAAGAGCCTTATATGAAACTATAGATGGACCCGCTGGGCTACCTGCTTACAACCCACCCAATTTAGGCGCGTTAAGAGTTTACCATTGAACGGTACCCAAGTGGGCAGTTCAGGTGTATTGACGATCCGGACCGCCAACTTCGGTAGGGTTCGGATTTGATCCGGACCCGGACCCGATGTGACGGTCCGGAACCATCGCAAACACTAGCCAGGCTCTCCTGCAGTGGCAAAAGAACAAAGGGGTTCAGCCGAAAGCTTCGAAGTTAAAGCTGAAAGCGGACAGAACTGATAGCACCAACTACTTCAATTACGAAAATGACGATGGTAAGAATGCTTCCCGCTGCGCTACAGCGGTTCGCAACTTGTTAACCTCGCCTGGCGTTGCAGACACTTATTCATTCTTGATGAATACCTGGAACACAGTACCGGAGGGCTACTAACAGACGGTGTATATACACACTCTTGCTACAGTCAAGCTTCAGATCCAACTGGCGGGGGAACTCAACGCCTGCCGTGGTCATCAGCGCAGAAGTAGCTCGTGTTGATGATGCTATTCATATTGCCTATTTGACGTCCGAAGTGGCGCTTGATGATCCTGAGATCCGAAGCACTGAACCAAACATCCCGATCGACAACAATTGCACAAATCACGAACTGCATTTCGGGAATCGATGGGGCAGCGGGTAATTCAAAGATGAAGGTGATGAAAGCGAAGAGCGCGATGACATCACCACCGCCAGCTAGTGATAATGTTGGCGACGGGTCAAAAGTCCCCGCTGTGTTCCGATTCCGGTTCCACCCGAAACTGGACCCTGGCAACGGGTCTTACCACACGAGAAACCAAGCCCATTGGAAATGGGCCGGTTTCACCACTAAGAAGCCGGCATCTCAACATCGCGACTTTGCCTGTGATTAAGTATTTGAGTTCTGATCGTATCGTGACATGGTCAGTACGTAGATTGTGCAGTTCTAGCCGCAATTTCACCTCCCGATCTCAGATTTGCGATCCAACCAATATTCGTTTTGTTGCTATTGAAAACCCACTGATTTCCTTTACAATGTGCCCTTATTTCACAGCCACTGAACGAATATTAGTCTGATTGCAAATCTGAATGCTGGAGATGAAAGAGCTCGTAAAACTGCACAATCTGCAAATTCATCATGTTCTGATACAATCAGAACTCAAAAACTTAATTGGAGCCGAATCTGTACAAAACCGTAAAGTTGGAACCGCGATCCTGTTCCAACCCGGCCAAGATCCCATGGTTCTATGTCCGGTCCGGGTATCGAACCTGACAAGACAAGCCGGGTCGGGTTTTTGGACGGGTCTGGAACCCACCCGTACTGTGAATCCAGTGCAACCCCGGACTGCTGGCAGGTTACCCTCACCCGTTCCTGACACTAGCCGGCGACGATGGCCCGCTTCAAACCCGCGAGATTCGACCTGGGAACTAGTGATATCACGGGGTCTGAGGGGGATGATGGTGACAATGCCCATGCGGATGCGGATGCGGAGGATGAAGCGTCGCAAGCCGATGATGGATCAATGCAGAATGTGGAGGACAGAAGGTATTGTAGGTTTGACCCTTGAACCAGTGGTGACGAGGGGTATGGGTGCGAGGATGGCGACGAAGCGGATACAGATGAGGGGCAAGAAGCATCGCAAGCCAATGATCGATCAACGCAGAATGTGGAGGATTAAGGGCACAGTACAAGAGAGTGTGATGATTGGACAGTATATTTCAGACATGCATAATAGAATAATCGTGAAGCAAATGCAATGGCAAGCAATGTGTCCGACGCGAAGACTGTATCGCAATAAGTGACAATCTCGAAGCCAGAGATAAATGAGAGTGCGGCATGTTTCTATCGGCCGATGAAAGGCATTGACATCGCCAGGCATTGTGTAAACGGCTACAGCATAACTGCAGCCCCTGCGCAGAGTGTAACACACGTATTGTTCTGATGGTGCGTATACGTCATCACAAGGTAAACGACGTACGTATGCAACGCGACCCGGTGCCTTGGCGATGGGTAGCATGTGATTGTCCGTCAGCAGGTACGAGGTTCAGTCAGAGCGGTCAGAGCTGTCCAGAACACCTGGGTGTATCTGATGGAAACTAGGGTGGTTGCTGACTGGAGTGTCAAAAATTTATGATCATGCATCTTGGAAAATCCAAAGGCTGTGCAGCGACATTAAGTCATAATCAACCTTGCAACCACCTGTCAAGGCAAAGATGTCTGCGACAACATGGCGGCTATATCCTAAAAATCAGTCTTAGCGGAGCATCAATATATTTTGGCTTTGCATCTAGGACGATCAAAGGGCTACGTGGCGACATTAACCCATAGTCGAACTATTGGCCAACTTTCTATGCAACATTGGTTGGGACACCATCGCTGCAATGTCTTGAAAATGAGCGTAAACGGATCATCAACAATTGTTGCCTTGCATCTTAGATAATCCAACGTTTATGCGGTGAGATTGACCCAGAATCGAATTATCGGCCACCTTGCTAGGCAAATTGGTAGCGAGAACATCTCCGCAATGTCTGAAATATGCGACTCAACGCAGCATCTACGATTTAAGGCCCTACATCTCGAATAATCAAGAGGCTGTGTGACGACATTCACCCATAATCGAACTATCAGCCGCCTTGCTAGACAAAAATATTATTAACGACATCTTACCTATGCCCTGAAAATGAGGGTGAACAGAGTGTCAACAAATTTAGGCCTCGCATCTTCGATACTCAAGGGGCTGTGAGGCGACGTCAACCTATGATCGATCTATCGGCCGTCTTTCTATGCAAAAATCATTGAAACAGCATAGCAGTTCAGAATTAAATGTGATCATCAATGGAGTGTCAACGATTTTAGGCCTTGCACCTTCGATAATGAAGGGGCTGTGCAATGACATGAATCAATACTCGAATTATCGGCCACCATTCTAGGCAACAATGCTTTTGACAACATCGTCACTATGCCCTGAACATGAGCGTCCACGGAGTGTGAACGATGTTAGGCCTCTCTTCTCCGATACTCAAGGGTCTGTCAGGCGATCCCAACCCATAATCGATCCATCAGCCCCCTGTTTAGGCAAAAATGATTGCAATAGCATAGCTGCTAAGAACTAAATTTGAGCGTCAACGAAGAGTCAACAGTTGTAGGCCTTGCACCTTCGATAATCAACGGAGTGTGCAATGAGATCAAACAATACTTGAACTATCCATCACCTGTCTAGGCAAAAATGTTTTTGACCAAATCGTCACTACGCCCAGAAATTCAGCGTCCATGGAGCGTCAACAACTTTAGGCCTTCGATCATCGAAAATCAATGGGCTGTGTAACCACATTCATCCATAATCGAACTATCAGCAACCTGGCTAGGCAAAAACACATATCATAAAATCGTAACTATGTCCTGAAATGAATGGCAACAGAGGGTCAACACAGCGGTAACGATCATCGATATCGCGCCTTGGATAATACAACCGCACTGGAATGCAGTTTACCCACAATCAACCTATTGGCAGCCTCTATGTGCAAAAATGGTAGTGATGATATCACGTCCGCCTCCTACAATTGAGCGCCTACCAAGCGTCAACCATCTTTCTGAAGGCTCAGTTCGCTACACATTACTGAACTCCATTGCTCTGTTCCCAAATTGAGTTTTACGTGGTCAGTGTTTTCAATATGTCCTTGTATACAACTTCAGAAATATGGATGCAATGCCTCACAAATCTGATTATTTTGCTTTTACCTCTAGAGCCAATATTTCAGTACACGCAGTCTGCTTTACTATAACCTCACTTACGGCGGTCTCTCAAGTCGGACTACCCAGCATTGTAATACTTACCGCCATGTCGGATTCTCAATCTTGGAACCCTTCATTGCTAGAGGTTGTGATCTCATCCAAAAATGAAGGTTTCCATAGTTGTGATTTGAGCGACCTTGCTTTGCAAATTATCTTCGATGTTTGGTGGTCTTCAATGAATGTAGACTGGAAACCTCCAATCGGATGGAATAATACTAGATATCCATCTTCATGGCTATTTCATTTGCACTGCGGGATTGAGGGGACCAGCAGCCCTGGAATGATATTTATCCCTTGTCATCAAGTTCTTCGCCATCCATCAGAACCTGGGACCCGCTCACTTGGGAAACACATGCTGGCAAAACCTCACATTGCAAAGTTGAATGAGTTATCTGAGTCAGACTCGCTTACTGAACTAACTTGTTGAACGGTCGATGAAGCGGATTTGGAGATTGTCAAGAGGAAAGGATGTCGAGGAATTGCAATCGTAAGTTTGCAGAGAAAATTCATAATGGACATCCCACTTAATCCATATTGATTGGAATGACAGACGAAACATTCCAATCAAGCAGCTAAGGACTACTAAAATTGCGAATTTCAGCAAAACACATGGAATCGCTATCTTATGTTAGGATTTGTTTCCGCTAATACTGCCAGGAATGCGATATCAAATCTCAAGCTGCATCAGTCATCTATTGCATTGCAACATGACCTTGTGCTGCCATCACCCACGACCCTGAGCACCACATGCTGAAGGAAATATTCACTGACTGTGGATGGCACTAAGAAGCAAATAACGTCGCAAAATAAGGTTAGTTTAACATTGGACGGATGGACATCAACTAACGAACTTGCCATAATGTCAGTCATTGCTCCGTATATGGATCAAAATTGAGCATTGCATGAAGAACAAATCAGTTTCGATGACGCTGATCACCTGTTCTTTTCCGGTTTCGAAAGCCAATTCAAGATAATAGGCCACGGGCCAACATACTGGAGCAATACTAATCATGCATGTTGAGGGAGTGCTGGATCGTTTTCAGCTTACCGACGGCCATTTGCATGGGATCATGACTGACAATGCCTCCTCAAATTTCTCTGTGACAGGCAAGCCGCAATCAACACTTGAGGACTCTGGAATAGCGTGGCCTGCATTAAGGGACCACACACCATCCATGGCGTACGGCATACAGCTGGCTTTAGGTGCATTCATGAGCAGTCTTGGTGTAAAAAGCTGCTACAAGTCTTGGGAAGCCCATGAGCGCTATCAGCAATTTGGAGAGAATGAAAGCACAGTTATTTTGGAAGAGTCAAAGACTTCGAAAAGAGAGCACTGCCACAATCAACAACGTGTCGGCCATGAGACCAGGTTTAGCAAAGATCATTGAGAAAGTCTGTATTTTACAATATTTGAAAGTCCTGACACTGACCTTCATATTGCCGAGAATGCTTACTGTATTGATGACGCTGAGACCTGGTCGTTGAAACGAGTTGATTGACAGTCAAAATGCCAAAGTCCGCATCGCTGTAGTACCAATTATGGATGTTAAGACCCATTGGCATTCGACGCTGGCGTTGCTTAAGTGAGCCTATCAATTATGCGAATTCACCAGCAAGTGACTCCGAAATGCACAATGTAGAGATTACCGGCCACTCTCCACAACACAGGATGAATTCACAATTGCCAAGTATGTCATGGAAGTTTTGAGGCGCTTCCGATATTGGACCCTGTGGATGTCGAACAGGCATACAGTCACATTGCATCACCTCATCACTGTCCATAATGACATGTTCAATCATATGGATGGTTTTATGCGACCCTTGGCCAGGAAGATGACTCTGTGGAAGCTACACTTATTCTTCGCCGTGAAGTTAGCTTGACAGAAGCTGTCCAAATATCATCCTGCAGTGACCCCAGAGACAGTTATGCTTCTCATGTCAGCACATATCGTCGATCCTTTCCGGAAGTTGCGATGGTTCTGGAAGGGAGACGAAAGAATGGTTATTGATCCTGAGGACGAGACATCCTATACTACGCAATACCAAGAGGCCTTTCTGAAGTATGTGAAGAATGAATACTGTCTGGCACATCCACGTGTGCCGGTCAATAAACCTGAAAGCGTAATGCCCAGCAATATTGTCCCCTCTGCAATGGCTTCATGATCCGGTCAATAATCCTTTAATCCATATGATTTGTGCATCAATGATGAAGAATAGCTAACTCTAACAATGTGGCTGAAACGTCACGCGGACAAAGCGATCAACCGGCACGCTCATTGACAGCCGCCGGGCTCTATTGGAATGGACCACCTGCAGCACCCATGAACTGCGGGCATATTGATTCAAATCTTGATGATTACCACTCTGACCCAATGGAGATTAGCGGTACATTGTGGTTACCGGGCATAACACACTGGTGGCGCCAACCAGGGAAAATGCACTCGAAGTACACTGATCTCTCCAATGTGGCGTGCAACATATTCTGTATCATACCACATTGAGTTGGAGTGGAGGCCAATTTTTCCCTTGGCAGATATGTTATCAGCTGGAGGCAGTCAAAAACCACATGGGAGACCCTTCGCAAAAATATCATTGTCAGGCAGTTTGCTTGAGTCAATAACAGGATTTTGGCGGGAGATGAGCCAGCATTGGATAAGACAGACAAAGAAAATGACTCGGAAATGAAGAACGAGGCGGAGGAAAGGAAATTGCAAAGAATAGCCAAGGTCCACATCTTTGTTATGATGTGGCAGGGCAGCCAAAACTTACTTACTACACAAAAGGAATCTCGTGCACAGAACAAGCAGATGACACCTGTGGTATACATTTTGGACACGGAAAAGATCGTCAATGCATGCTGGTCACTCTTTCAACACGATGTGGCGGCTGCATTCAAACTGTCAGAAAGATCACCTTTGCCACCAGCTTTGTCTGCAAATAATCTCCCTGGGGTACGAACTCAAATATCAAATGTCTGCCGAATGCAAAGATTCAACCGTAAGCCAGTGGAAATTGATGAGGATTGAGCACCAGCAATCATTTCGGACATCGAAGATTGGCTACAATTGAATCAAGACTTGGATAATCGAGATGACACAGAAGACGATTGCGCGGCAGACTTTGAATCTGATATAGAGCAAGGCATCTGTATCGATGATCCGGAATTCCCAGAGCAGAGGAACGTGAGTGACGTGCGAAACATTGCCTGATTGATTCGGACAACACAGAAGTCAAATGGACAGGCTGAAACGGTGTTTGTGAAGGTTAATGCAATTGAAATGAGGAGAAATACGGGAGTGAAGAAAAAGTAGGACAGAATGCATCAATGTTTCACCAACTTGTGTATGTAACTTGACCGAGTGTTTCAGTTAGAGATACAGCACGGGTGAATTGGGTGTAGTAGCTTGGTACTATCGGTAGATAAATAGATGTATAGCAGGCACAATGATTTGTTTGGCAAGATATATAAAGTTTAGTCATTTGAGAGCGAACAGTGCAATAATGTTACTGTGCTCGGCTTTCCCAAAGGGCAGAGTCTCAATCCGACAGAAAGACCACCACTAAGTTCAAATCATGATGAAAACAGTTGATGATGGCAGCAGATGTTGAATGGACGAGATAGTAAAATGAGTGTCAATGGAGCGTCAACGATTTGTGATCTTGTAAGTATGGTAACTGCACAGTGATCTGGTCGCTGTTATGCATACCCAACGTAATGCCAGCTTGTATATACAAAAGAGACACCAACATGGCCACCACCCCATTCTGTGACTGATTGTGAACGGAGCGTCAAGAATTTATGGTCTTGTAAGTACGATCTCTAAACAGTGATCTGGTCACTGTCATGCATAACCGATGTATTGGCAGCGGTTATAGGCACAAAATGGAAATTGCATCAAAATGAGCATCAACGCAGCGTCAATGATTTGTAGTTGTGTAAGTACGGTAATTAAACAATGTTTTCGTCGCTGTTATGCATAACTGACGCATTGTCAGCTGCAATGGGCAAAACAGACCCCAACAGGGTCACCGCCTCATTCAGAGAATAAGCATCAACCGAGCATCAAAGATTTCCACCTTCGCATCTTGAGTAATTGATGTTCCGATCTGTTGAAGGCAACCATTTGTCAGATATTGGCAGGCTTGACTGGCAAAAACAACAACAACTTGCTCCCTTCCGCATCCTGAAAATAAGCTTCAATGGAACGTCAACAGTTATTGTTCATGCATAGTTGGTAATGAAGGCATCCCCTCGATCTTTAAGCTCATACCGGAATTATTAACCGCCATGATAGGCAAAAATACAACATATCGAAGGTTAAACAAGGATTCCAACGTAATCGTTATTGCAAACTGCAAAGCCTGCAAAAACATATCATTGGTTGTTGAACACACGATTTTGATGAGATACTAATAACAATCTGCAAAATCGTGAGCCTTATATGAATCTATAGATGGACCCACTTGGTTAACTGATGACATCCCGCCAAATGCAGGAGGGTTGGGAATATACCAACCAACCGTACCCGATTTGAATGTTCAGGTCTATAGACAACCCACACCGGCATCATGGCAATGGTTTGGTTTGGACCTGGATCCAGACATGATGTGACGGTCCAGAACCGTTGCTTACACTACTTATTGTCAAGATGGGGTGGGGAGAATAAAGCATACTCTTTTGCTTATAAAGGTGGCCAATACAATGATTATAGATAACAAGAACTAATTCACATTTGAATGACCTGACTTGCAGGACAACAAATGGTTGACGCTCCGTTGAAGCTCATTCTGCCCCAGGCATATCCGCATTATGCAACCATTCACCTGGGCATAAAACATCAATTACTCTGTTTTGGCACTGATTCCATCCTCTTCATGTACATTTTCCTTTATCACTACATTGTTCTTTAATTGTGGTTATAAATATATCCTTTAAAATATAATTTAAAGTGTCGCTAATTGTAGATAATGATAATACTCAACAATCCTGTTCATTTCAATCAATGCTCGTCTTCACTGTCAGATTTGCTCAAAAGCCTGCTCTCATCATGAAAATCAATCTCAGCAGGATTGCCACCCAGCAAATAGTGTACTTAGCAAATCCGGAATACAATGTGTATCGTGCTTGCTATCATTAGCTACAGTTAACAACGGGTCCAGGTAACCCGCCAGCAGTCTGGGTTTCGACTCGCGCTTTGGTTCTGTTCGATTTCACACCCGGCTCAAAAGGCGACCAGTTGTGTCTTGGCTCGGTTGTCACCCGGACCAGACATACACCCGGGGGTGTTTTGCTGGGTTGTACCTGGACCACCGTTCCAAAATAAGGTACCTGCAACTTTGGTTCCAATTAAGTATATGAGTTGTCATTGTATCGGGACATCATCAATACATAGATTGTACAAAATTCACTGCTCTTTCACCTCCCACGTTCAGATTGGTGAACCAACAGATAGTCGTTGAGCGGCTTTGAAAAAATGCCCAATTTGAGGCGAAATTGGCGGGTGTTTTGATTGTGACTAAACGAATACTGGTGGGATACCAAATCTGAACGTAGGAGGTGACAGAGTGGCCAATTCTACACAATCTACGTATTGATCATGTCACAATACAAACAGAACTCAGATGCTTATTTGGAGCGAAATTTGTGTGTATGAAATGCCGGGTTTTTGTTGGGAAAACCGGCCCAATTGAAATGGTCCAAGTTGTCGTGGGGTTAGACCCGTTGCAACAGTGCGGTTGCGTTTCCTACTGCATCGCGGAACCGTACTAGCTGGTTGGAAACCTTGCTAACACTAGCCTTGGCGTATGCATTCTGATCGTAAAATTGAGTATTGGTTAGAGGAGAATGTATATACACACACCTCGATGGCATACGTTCTATTTCATAACTTTCAGTTTCACCATTCTCGCCAGGTGGTTTAGGTGGCGTTCTGTGCGGAGGTGGATTTCTGGGCGGAGGTACTGCCGGTTCCGGTCGAGGTGGGCCGGGTCGTGTCCGCCTCCAGTGTGTCAGCAAATCGCTTGCCGCGCCATTTTGGCAAGAATGGCAGCCGTCCGTATAATTATTATGTACCATTGCCCTGTGACTTTCTATCACAACCTTCACATGTCTATATGCAGAAAACTCATCTCCTCGGTTCTTCTCTTGTAGGTCTTCAGCCCAAGGTTTCTTGATTGGTTGTCACAATTCTTTTATTGCAGCACGCGAGAACCCTTCCTTGGGCATTTTGGCTATATGCAAGGCCAGGTGCATGTCGGAATGTTCTAGTGGTACCTGACCTCCTTGCCTTGCCATAGTAGCAGACAGGTTGAAAACCTACATAAATTAGTTGCTGTTTCTGAAAGGAAGATTTGGCTATTACCTCAAGCTTATACGACTTCGTAGCCTCCTCTAGCATCTTCAGAGACTGTTTAGTCCACTCACTGGGGAACTTTATCACAAACTTCGTCAGCGAAAATCCTAGAGCTTGCAACTTCTCGATATTCGATTGCGTGACTGCGCAGTGATATCCCTTCGTCGACCGTGGAGGTTTGCCACTATAACAAGCGAAACATTTGTCATGGAGCTCTCTACATACCGCAGATATACATTATATTATCAGTTGACCACCATCAACATCGATATGGAGCTGCTCACATCCGATTGCTGGCTGCTTGATATTATTACTGTTTATGGTTTTATATATATTTTTGAAATGAGCATCCTGGGTCATATTTTCAGTGTCTGCAATTGCTGCGTCGCGGTGGACTAATTGGTGTCTGCCTTGCTGCTGTGTCACCGCCAGGGGCGCATCCGATGAAGCGCCCTTTGTTCAGCCAGATTCGCATTGAATTGCAGCAAGCTGAGGTGTTTGTGGAGCCATGACTATCTGTTGTTGAAAAGGTGAGGAAGATGATAACAACTAGTGGGAAGTTCTGAGGACTATATCGTAAGCTACAGGTCACAGTGGAACGAGTGACATTCAGGTTCCACGTTCTACCCAAGATATATCCTAGTGGCGTGGCTACCAGTGGCAGGGGATTCCAACCATCCTGAGATTTGCAGTAAGTCGGTCCTATGTTGTTTGTTTGTTAGCAGGGATACATTGAAGTGAACAACAGCTGAAATGACATGCTTGATATATATAAAGAGGAAACTCTTCGATAGAAAGGATGTCTGTGGATGTTTGTCTCAACACCTCGGGGGGATCTTGAATGAAACTCATACGAATCATCAAGTCATAACATAAGGTTAGCATCAATATTGTGCATGAAATGACAGTGAAAACGAAAATCTTGCTTTGTTTGAGTGGATGAAACATACAAGCCTTGCCACAAATGACTCGGCTTTCCTCCAGGTAGTCCATATCTGGCAACAACCAACATCTCACGCAACGACATGGTCAACACAAGATCCGATGGTGAATGCTCCGAATAGGAACTTGTCGCCACTTCTCGGAGGCAAATACACCAACACAACAAAGCAGTCCACACGTCAACGTCCCCAACCAAATCAAGGCCAGAACGGCATGGTGGCCGAATGGGTCTGAGTATTAGGATCATTGCGCAGGTTACGATCTGAAATGAAGCTTTCGGCAGAGATAGGACAGGAAATGCACTCTGCAAGCAATCAGAGGAAAGAGAAATGAATCGGGGATTATGTGGAGAGAGGACTTGCTGTGGCAAGAAAGTGATTTCAAGATGCAGAGACAGCGATTATGCAAGAGCAGGACGATATGAGAACTGCTGACAAAGGGGGAGAGACAACTAGACAGCCCGAAAAAACGTTCCGAGAGATGTTGAATGCTATCAGAGACTGTTCAAGCGATCTTGGAAGTTCCGATGCTGAACCGGATGTGGAAAATGAGGAAGATGATGCACAAGGAACAAAGCTCGGCAAGTTGAGTGATGAGGAACATGGCTGGGTGATGGGCACAATGTCCAAAACAGTACAGCACCGCATGGAGAGTTTTCGGCAGAAGCAGATGAGGCTTGACGCATTGACGCAAATGGGATGGGGGGATGTAGCCAACTGCTTCTGTCAGAGAGATATGGGGTTGTAATGGCATGTACGCCAGCGTTCGGGCTTATAGGCATACGCACGGTACGGAGAGGTATACGGTTGCAAACGTTTACTTATGTGATAGTAAATATTGGTGTATGGGTAAGATTATCCCTTGTCAGCTAGGTCTCGTGGCGAGCCGACTATGTAGAATGGCCGTTACCCGGCCACAGTCAAGTGTCGCCGTTACATTATCCCTCTCTTTAGGCTCAGACCTCCTGGGCTGCATAAACCTTACGAGAGAAAAGGAAAAGGAAGGGAAACAAGGAATGAAACAATCATCCTACATACGCAATCGTATGAACCCATAAGTCCCACAACCTATCGGTACAGCTCAATGGTGACCTTTCGGCGGATCCGGCGCACAGGGAAAGTCCAATTACATCAGTAGGTGGCGAAAACCCGTGCTAACGCCATGTGTACCAGGCCGAGATCCATAGAGTGGGAAGAAGAGAAGAGAGAAACAAGAAACATCCAAAAGTGATCTCGTCCTCCATTATATCATCATCCTAACCCATGTTCAAACCACCATCACTCCCGTAGCCTGTATCGCGGCATACGTCCTGGGTGGAAATGTCAGGGTGGTAGAGCGTCCGCTCGTGACTTGGCATCAATGGGAGCTTCCGCTGCAGGGATCGAGCTAGGCCGTCAATTGTGTACGTCCATCGCATCTTATTCGTCGATATCTAACACGTACACTTCTCTGTCATCATTATACTTACAAAGTTCAAGCGTGCCTACGCTATCTTGAACCTTTGGGCAGTGCTTCGTTGAATATCTCTCGAGCAGTAGTCATCGGTAAGTGTCATTGACTTCCAGATGCTGCTTCACTAGGTTGTCGTCTTTGGAAGTCCGGTTCGGTGACCATCCGGTCAACTTCATGGTTGCGCTCTTGAAAGGAGGCTTCAATCGTTTCTTGATCGACTGGGTAGACTGTATGGCCGACATCATGTTGCGTTTTCGATAGGTGGCTGCAGTAGAATCTTGGTCGACTTGGTAGACTTTGCGGGTGGACTTCTCATTAGACTTCTCGGTCAACATCTCGGTGCGTCTTAGTAGATTGCATCCTGGTGGGCTTTTGGCTTGTCGGTAGGACTTGACTGGTCGACTTTTCGGTAGACCATTTGGTCGAGTTCGCAGTGAGTGTCTCGATGGAGTGCCTCGCGGCAGGCCTTGGGCTTGTCGGTAAGACGCATTTTCACACGGTCCTCTCCCTTTTGAAGTTCATTGCTCCATCAACGACTTAGACTCAATTTGGTTGTTGATTGCCGCCATGGTTGGGTAGACTTTTAAAATTCCAGTAGACTTTTGGTGATCTTTGTTAACCGACGCGTCTTTCGGCAGCCTTCGTCTCTGTACTTCGGAGATCTTTGACTCCGCTTGTCTTTTGGCTGGTCTCGGTTGGCTACGCTTGCTTTGTCTCATTTGTGCACTTGCTTTTGACTCATTTTTCCACTTGCTTTGGCGATTCTTATTGACTCACTTTGGTCATTGACCTGCTTTGCGTTTCAACTATGTTCGTGTTTCGAATTGCTTTGCGTTGACCCTTCGACTTCTTTTCGCCCTTTCGGACGTAGCTTGGTCTGTTCTTGTTGTCTCTGACTTTGAGCTGTGGCCGTGAATTCTCTAGGTACCATTATCCGCGCTCTGTCGGTGCCGCTGGACTTGTTGTTGGTAAGTGTATTCCAGTCCCTGATTCCGGCACCTCCGGTAGGGTCATCGTATATGAGGATTTTGTCTCTGTTAGGGTCATCCCTCTCTTTACAGGTCATTGATCTGCCGACGGCTTATCTCCTCTAATTCGTGTTGTAGCTTGATATATGGTAGCTGGTGCGATCGTCAACTCGAACGGCATGACTCAGAGCTAGAACTGCCTGTACTGGGTGAGAAACACGGTTTCTTACGTGTCGCCTTCCTTGATTCTGATTAGGTGATAGGCATTCGTGAGCTTTATTGGGAGCTCGGTAGTCCACACACAGCCGCAGGCTGCTGTCCTTCTTCGCAAATCAGATCAGTGCTGCCACAGGCCTTGTCAATCTTTCTCAGCTCTTGGTCTCACTCGCTCTGACTGAGAGTTCTTAGATCCACCCAATCTGTGTGGTTCCTCACGGCTGGGTTACCCTATTATTTCTTCTCATGCTGTTCCTACACTTCCCAAGCCAGAACCACTCTTCTTCCAAATTCCCTTTGGATGCCGTGATAGATGCGGTGCGAGAGTTGACATAATGTGCTGCATACGTCTACATAGTCCTTGTATCTCACGAGGATACGACAAATCTTGTTATTGTGAAACCTGGATATTGTGCTGGGATGCGACCCCCATCATCTGTTACCATCTTCACGTTAACTATGTCTGTTTCTATTCTCATTATCCTTCTCTGCATTCTGCATTGTAGCATGCTTTGGGGGAGTGGAGAGTGGTAGGGGTCCCGGGTCGGCTGGATCAGACGGTGTGTCGCAATAGACCACCCCTGTTGTCCAGTTCCTCCCTTGGTGTCTCAGCCAGCGCGTAACAGTCATTCAAGTACCGTCACTGTGTCACTCTTCGGCCGCAACTAACGCCGCTGCTCCTGCTTGCGCAGTCAGCATCCTGGGGTTTATCTCACCTACGGTGATGCTTTCCAGCGATGCTCCCAGCAACCCTTGACATTCTCCAAGACTTATGGGGAATGCCTCGACCACCTCCGCACTAGCTCAGAGATGATCGAGTGCGGTAGCTCCGAGTAATTGTATTCCTGGAGATGGCTCACCATTTCGATCACCTCACCGCGTTCCGGCAGATGACTTGTCCAATCTGGTTCTCGAATCTTTGCAAGTTGCAATCCGTTTGGCATTCATAGGGCTTTCAATCGACCTTTCCTCCAGCCGATTTCCGGGTGTCTTGCCATGGCCAGCCGAAGACTAGGTTATATGCCTTCATTGGGATGACTAAGACCTCCGATTCGTCAACCAGTTAAAGGTGTTCAAATACTGAACCAAGAGACTGGCCATTCGACTGTTCACATACATCATCACCGGGTCAGGCTTGAGGTGAATGCTCGTTGGTATGGTAGCTCGAGTTTCCTAAGTAGGCTCGGCAATTCAATGATGCTCATTGCACCGCAGTCGATTTGTGCTTTGACTCGCTGCATATTGCCAGGTATATTTGGTAAATGGTAGGTTCTGTGGTCTCCGCTGCCGCAGTGAGTGCATTACCCGTTTGGCTTTAGGCTTTCGTAGACTTCCTTTGAATGCCATGGTGCTGGGAACAAGCAGGCATGGCTGCCACCACTGGGCTCATTGGGCTTGACCGATTTTGAATTCCCGGGATCGGGATTGTTGGAATTATTAGAATTATTAGAACCATTACAATTGCCGGAAGTCTTTTCCGCAGGTTTGGAGATGGATAGTCCGAAGTTGAGTTTCTTATCGCCGCCTTTCTGAGACTCTCCCAATTGCCTTTGCTGTTGCGGTCCTCCGGGCATCTTCGAGGTTGCAAGAGTGGTAGGTGTACACGACTACGGAAGTAGATGCACATTGCTCAATACGGAGGGATGTAGTCGCAACTGTGCTGACTCGTAATCGTCTTTCAACTTTGCGTTCGGTTCTTGATATTGCCGATTCAGGGGTAAGTTCGCGCCATTGATTGTAGGTTCTCCTACAGATGATCGCGCTCAATTGACATGTAGGGATGGTGTTCAATTTCTCTCGATCGTATTCAGTTTCTCTCATAGGCTGAATCAAACAGTTGCGGCTTGTAGTCCTGATAATTGTCATCATCGCCAGTGACGAGTCTCATGCGAGAGTTGGTCTCTGGACTCTTCTCCGGTGCCATCTGTGTGCTCAATTGAATGATGAAACAATTGATATCCATGCTTGCAGTCATCATCCTTCGATATGCCATTTTTCAGGCTGTATTCTCGATTGTAGAGTTGATGATGTGGTGTGTTGGTCATGGGGTGAAGTCGTCAAATGCCGTGTGTGAAACATATCCGTTTACTCAAAAAGCGAGAATAGGGTAAGGGAACGTACGCCAGCGTTCGGCCTTAGAGGCATATGTATGGTAAGTACAGGTATACAGATACAATGGTGGACTCGAGTGATAGTAAATATAGGTGTATAGCTGTGAATATCGCTAGAGATCAAAGTCTCGTGTCAAGCTGACTATATTGAATGGCCGTTGCCCAACCACAGTCATTTGTCGCCGTTACAGAGGTATGGTACCGCTGATTTCGAGGTTCGAGCAGTTGTCAAGCTCCACATAGTCATGACTGCAGCCACAACATTCCCAACACCATTGGGAGATCTTTTGAGGCCTCTTCACATCATCCGCGGATGATCGCAAATGCTGGCAGTTACCTCTCGACAAGGACGTAATCAAATGAACCCTGGTTCGGAGAAACCACAGTCACACAGAATCATTCCAGTTCGCTCACCCCGCGCAGTGCCTGATTCGACACCAATTCAGAATGCGAAGCTGGTTGAACCGATAAGATTTTACCCCTGCATATAGCGTCACCATTTAATTACAATATAGAAGCAGGATACGGACGAGGATATGGTGACGGCTCCTGCCTTGCCAGAGGAACAGATATTGGAATAGTCAATTCTGACGACCTATCTCTTGTAAATGCAATTTGTGTAGCTATTTTGCTACCTGTCAACTTTTTCTTGATTTCAGTGACCAAATTGTGAGACATGATATTTCATCATTGTGTGCGCAAGGGTCGTACAGGCCATGCGAAAGTTCTAGAGTCCAAATCAGGTTGATAGACTGCCAGCAAACATGATATCGACTTGCCTGTTATGGTTACATTAGAACCCAAAACCTACAATATAGACAATATTTACTACCATAGTTGAGGTCAGTGATGTCACACCAGTCATGGAAGGAGCGGTCAGTGCGCAGTCTGAACCCAGATAAATGGCAGCCATCATGTTGCATTGGTTCATGCAGCCAACTGCATAACTCTCTGCACAGACCAGCTGCACATGGTCCAGATTTTGATAATTGCTTATGGTACATCATGGAAATTGAGCAAAACAAGCTGCACAAAGACAGGTCAGGAAGTCGGGCTCTATATGTCTATACTTAGTAAATGAATCTGTATGGCGTAAACTGCCGGCTGAAAGCACTAAAAAGCGATGGGACTATGTCATTTATTGGACAGATGATGTGAATCGTGGTGGCTCAGAAACTGAGAGTCCTTGATGCATTAGGATGCAATTGATGTTACATTGAAATGGTATATTGCCATTCACTAATGACTGTATGAATTGTCTGCAAAATCATTACGCCCCTAATTACCATTCGTATGTCTCTAAGGTGAGCGTTGATGGAGCGTCAAAGATTTTGGTCTGACCTTTTCAGCAATCAAAGAGTTGTATAGTCACATCAATCCAAAGTTGTGATAGTGGCCAGCTTTAGATGTAACAAGGCAAGCGACATGCACATTGCCCCATCCTAGAATTGAGTGTCAATAGAGCGTCACCGATCTCTTGACTTGCATCTTGGTTAATCAATGGGCTGTGCAACAGCATGATGCCATAATCTCAGCATTGGCCGCCTTTATGGGCACAAAGACCAGCGACAATATAGCAACCACCTCCTGGAAATCAGCGTACATGGAGCATCAACGATTGTTGGTCTTGCATCTCGGATATATCAAGGGCTGTCTAACGTCATACACCCATGATCGCAATAATGCCCACCTTTCTGGGTAGAAATGCCAGCAACGATATCACTACCACCTCCTAATTCTGAGTCTGAACGTAGCATCAACAATTTTTGGTCTTGCATTACTGATATTTCAAGGGCTGTGCAACCGCATACACCCATAATCACAATATTGGCCGCTTTTAATAACAAAAGTGCCAGTGACGACAACACTACTACCTTCTGATGATCAATCTCAACGGAGCGTCAATAATTTTTAGGCTTGCATCTTGCATAAGCTGACAGCAATGCAAGGGTATTAATCCATATTCTTACAATCAGCTGCCTTTCCGAGTGGAATCGCTAGCGATGATATCGCAACCACCTTGTCCTTGTATGTCCTTGTATTCAACTTCTCAAATACGCATGCAATGGCTCACAGGTCTGGCTTTTTGCTTGCTTGTAGCTCTAAAGTCAATATTTAAGATCCAGCATTCTACCTGACTAGAAGGTGTCTATTGACAGTAACTCAGTTCGAATTACCGAGATTTCAATTTCCTACCGCTGTGTCAGATTCATACTCTTGAATTACCTTGTTGCAAGAGGTTATGATGTTTTCAAAAAAAGAAGGTGTGTTTATTTGTGATTTAAGCGACCGTACATTGCAAATGATATTCGATTGGCGGTGGGCTTCAATGATTGATGGTTCAAAGCGGCCTGTTGCTTGGGATAATTCCACACATGTGCGTTTGTGGTGATGCTATTTACACTGTGGAATTGAGGAGACTGGCAGCCGTGGCATCATCTGTATTGTTTGTCATCAAGTTCTTCGCCATCCATCAGCATATGCGATCAGCTCAATTGCCAAACATCTCTTGCTAACAGCACACATAGCAAAGTTAAACAAATCAACAGAGTCAAAAGTAAACGAATTGAATAGTTCAATGGTGGATGAAACAGCTTTGGCCATCCTAAAGAGGCAAGAAAGTCAAGGTATTCCAATGGTAAGTTCCCAAAGTAAATTCATATTTAACACTTCGATTTCAAGTATATTTACTGAATTGACCGACAAAACGCTCAAAACTATCAGCAAAGGAGTTTCAAACAGCTGAATTTCACCAAGACACCTGTAATGACTACTCCATGTTACGATGAGTTTCAGCTCATATTCCTTCGAACGCGATATCGAACCTCGAGCTACGACATTCATTGAAGGCATTCCGAAGCAATTTTGTGTTATCGTAAGCCAGAGTGCTGAGCAACATTTGGTGGAGGGAATACACACTGACCGTGGATGTAATTGAGAATCAATTGTGGTCCAGCAACAAAGATAGTTTAGCTTTAGATGGATGGACATCCACGAACAAACTGTTGAAGTGAATGAATGAGTTGATTGTAGGTACAACAGAGATGGACAAAGGTGCATCTTAAATATGATGAGCATGAGGGCGAGCATCGTGTGAAGTCAAAAAGAACAGTCATGGTGTGAAGTCTAATGAGACAGTCACGACCATGCACTGAACCTTAGGGCTTCCTGCAACACAAAGTAGCCATGATGAAAGTCATTGACTATTATATGTATCGAAATTGGGCTTTGCGAGAAGTACAACTGGCATTTGATGTGGTTGATAGCCCATTCCTTTCCTATTTCGAAAGCTCATTAAGGATGACAGGTCAATGCATCAGCGTAAAACATTTCCGTCCGGGCTGATTGGCTACGTCAGAGTGGACTCGCATTGTCAGGGCCGTCAGAGACACCCAGGTGGCGGGTTATTCCGTGCCCCGCGTTAATACCACGTGTGGTGTTCTGTATCGCGCTCCGATCACACTTTCAGCTTGTCTTCTCGCTCTGTTGGTCTCCGATTTTAAATGAACACTCGGGCATTGTGGCCAACTGTGATCATAGGTCGGAATGAGCTCATTGGGTTCGGGCTCGCATCGGGATTGCAATGCAATCGGTGACTCTGACAAATTCTCTCCTTGCGTTCCTTCTACGTGCGCTGAAAGTGCAATTGTTTCTGTACGAATTACAGACAACATTCCAAGTCGCCAGATCTATGTGGCTATTCACAATCGATCGCTCGTTCCTTCCGTCTCCTGCCTAACTACTATTAGCTATCTCTGGAAATCCATGCGCGCAGCGGACGATGTATCCCAGGCTGAACGCTTGCAAAGCAATGGCTGCTGGTGCTCTTCTCACTTGTAGAAATTGTGAGACGGGATCCAAGTTACCCCAGTTTTCGGGTATTGTTGTGAGCGCCAGGGCTAACCAGTACTCAACGAAAGCTGAATCCTTGTTTAGGAGCTTGACTTTGAATCCTCATTGCAGTTGCCCCGGGAGACACCCATTCAGCGCGCCATAACACCTCCCAGGGTGATGCTTTACCCACACCCAGTCATTCCGCCGGACCCCTCAGCACCAGCTCTGGCTTCCTGTTCATCGACACCTCTGTGATATGCGTTCACCTTCTAAACTGTCAACCTGACCATTAATACCATTGTACAGACGGCGCTCCATTGAGTCTAGTTGTTCATCCGACATATATGTTTTGTGATGACTCTTATGATTGATAAACTCCCCCAAGCTGCTGAATATAGCCATGCGGTGGGTTGTGTCTTGCGTATTGTCGAGTAATGCTCTGAAATCCTTGATCACTGGGTCAGGATGCATCCCATCACGGCGGTTTTGGGGTCCTATGAATTCGGGCCTCGCACAGGACTGGCAGCTCAAGGGTGCCGCCAGATGAACACCGGAAGGGATGACGTGGCAGGCGGCAGCTCAGTTCTCCCTACGTTGAGCGAGAGCTTGGACATTGGGCTCTCCGATGTCGACGCAGAGACTGCGACGCTGAAAGGTGATTACATGTGGTAGGTAGTTGAGTTTTTGATCTGAGGCGTTCCAACCATCCTTGAGGTTCACTTTATTTGCCTGTTCATGGCTCGCAGCAGAATACGGTTGCAAGGCTCCGTATGGAAGAATCTGTTCGACCCAATGAGACATCAAGTGGATCATCAGAAAGTTGAAGTCGGCATCTAACTGTTTGGGAACATCTATCTTGTGGCTGATATGATCCTGCCAGCCGTTGATTTCACAGTGCTTCTCAGATGGTGTCCAAGGTTCAACATATGTTGCCTCGTCTAGCTTTCGCTTGTCCACGAGGTCCGTTTTCGCCGCATTGTCTTTGGCTGTCGCCTTTGTGCCAGCTCGGCCAATAAGAAATCATCTTTGAATGTGTCGAAACGACGTAAGGCATCCTCCATGTAGCTCGATGTTGCATCATCATGAGATTTATATCGAGTATACATTCACCATTCTAACAATGCCAATGTGCATTCATTTGCGTGATCCAATATGGGACGCAGAGTGGGTCTTCTGCATCGTAGTGACTGGGTTAAAACTCCAGGCAGGGACCGGCTCATTTCCTTCATCTCCTTCCCATTCCATTGAGAAACTTCTTGATATGACTAATTTTTTGGTGTGAGGTCGTGCTAAGCAGGGACGGATAGCCACATTGCACTGTACTTGTCGAGCCGTTCATGCATCTTCATCAAATGTACAATCCCCCTCTGGAGGTGGTCAAGCACGCCAATCTGCATAATATGGAGGAGGTCGGGCTTCGGGAGGTTGCTCACGATACAGCGAATCTGTCGAAACACGTTGAATCTTTGGTGAACATGGCGCGACGAGAGTTCGGCATCGGCTGACTTAGTGTTGGCATCGCTGAGCATTCTATATATGTTGTGATCCCGCCGGGGGTGTTGCTTCTCAGGAGGGACATAATTTCCAACTTTTTTCTTTGGACACTCGCACCAAAAACAGACATGCCGCTGGAGATGATGTAGGTTGCTATACTCAGGGCATTCAGCAAGCCATGCTGCTAAAACCGGATTCAACGCCTGAAGTTGCCATCTGCACAGAGCACGTTGTAATACCCGCTCTCAGCACTGGGATTTTGTTAACAGGTGAGAGGCTGGAGTGGGCACTGGAGTACTTCATTGAGCACCTCTCGGTTCGTTTGCTGCTGCTCATCCAGTCGCTTCTGAGGAATATTGCTGTTTTAGATGAGAATCAGCTGGCGAGTGACCATTACGACGCTGTGCGTTCAGGGCATCTGGCGGATCTTCGAAGATAGATTGCCGATCTTCATAAATACAGGCCACACTATCTTGTCCGAAGCAAAATTCGAGAGATGAGTTCCATCGGACATGAAAATTAACGGAACTAGTGTATCACCCACTCTCAGCGTAGACTTAACGTCGATTAGGATGTGATTATCCACAAGTATTTCGCCTTACCTGTGGCTCCCACCACCACACCGCAGTGTGTATTTTGGTACAGAGTCGTTTCGGCGTCGTATCGCTGTCCAACCAACGCTGAGGGGTGTAACTGCGATGCTGGGCCTAGGCTGTTTGCCGCATCAACCATCTCATGCGTTTGATTATCTCACGCCTCCAGTCTTTGATAGGGCATTAGTTATTGTCATTCCATCTGACATCCTCGAGAGTGTGTAGTTCCCACTCCCCGAGAGTATGATCATCTGGCATGCTAGCCAAGAGCTCCTGGACACCATCCCCGTTTTTGAAGCTTGCGAAACCCAGAGCGGTGTTTTCTGCCTTCAGCGTCTTGTCATAGTACATCTTCATGACCCTATTCTTGATCCCACACTGGATATATTTCTACTCTTCAGGCATTGCTAATGGGTAGTAGGGATTGTTTTGTAGGTTCGTCTCAAGGCAACCCTGAGTGTCGAGTTCCCATGGCTCAGCAGTGTAATCCCTCAGCGAAGCGCAGGTGCGGGGGTATGTTTCTCTCCATGCCAGAGGAGAGCACGGTGGTTGAGACTCTGAGTCTGCGATGAGTTCAATGTGTTGGAGGTAGGGAAATGCGTCCAAGTGTTCATCTGAATCTTTTTTAGAATTGAATACATAACGCTGTGCTGGTTCAACGTGTCCGGGCGCGCTGTGAATAGTCTGATACTTCTGGAGTGCAACTTAAAGCTGTTCAGGATGGTGTAATTTGATATGTTTAACTCGCCAGCGGACTGAGGTGATCTTCTTTCGGCATGTTAATTCCGGGCAACGGAAAGGCGTGTTCTCTGGCATTGTCGACGACACGCGAGGAGTGGAGTATACACTGTAGACTGGGACCACAGTTGGTGCTGGGCTTGAGCAGCCTGGTTGGTGTAAGATCACGATACTTTCAGCTAACTTGAGAGATTTATTGAACCTCAACACCATGAGAATGAAGTTTCTTACACCCCAGGAGTTGCAAAAATGCTGCATGCGGGATGTCCCATAATACTATGCACAAAATAAAATCAATACAAAACCCATACCGAGAATACACCATGTGCGATTCGAAAACCTCGCCATGCGTGTAATAATCAATGCCTGAGATGAATTGATTAGAACAAAGGAAATGAACAAGACAAGAACCTGACCCTGACCCGAACGCAACAACCATCGCCTTCTATTCCGCGGGAGGACTGGTTCACCTCTCGCTCAGTGAGCCCTGCGGGCGCAGCACAGGGAGAGGAACATCGTGGAGAGGGACATCGGGGAGAGTGAAATCGCGGAGACTGTCGCCACCTGCTGATTCGCCCAGCAGCTGCTGATTGATATCCACATTCAAGGTGTTTCCGGCTGCCTCAGCTTCCTGCAGAGTTGGCACCGCTAGGGGAGGTCATTGGGGCGTCACTAGCCCCAAAAACTGCAGCCCACTGAGGGTATGAGTCTCCGGAGTTCATGGTCGTGGGCGAGGCTCCGGGTTTTGTTGCCGTGGGGCAGGAGCTGGAGGTTGTGGACGTGGGGTACGTTTGCGCATCTCCTTGCTTTGCTCAGGTAGCACAATTGGCTGATTGTATACCATGGTATTCACATCGTCAGCTGATGTATTTTCCAACCCTCCCTGGCCACTCGTCCGAGGTTATTTGCCATCATCCTCATCCTCATCCTGCTCCTCATCCTCATCCTCATCCTCCTCATTCTTCTCCTCCTCATCTTCTTCCTCTGCATCTTGCTCCTCTGCATCATCAGCATCCCCTCCCATATCTACATCGCCGTCTGAATCAATGCCGCACGGTGCATCCACATCGTCCTCCTTGTGCATATCCACATCAGTAACATGTTGTGAGTCATATTCGCCTTCCGACTCCTCGGTAGAGTCGGTATCATCATCTGATGCAACTAACACGGCAGGCGATGCTTCCAGCACTGAATATACCCGCTCTAGTTAGCCCTCTGTGTCCTAGTCTGCTTCATACATTTCTTTCAGCAACTGCAAAGTAATGGCACTAGAGATATCATCTCCCCCTGGGGGTTGTTTAACAAAGCCTTTCCCTTTAGCGTTTCCCTTCCCCTTCCCCTTGCCTTGGTCCATTGCCTTCCCCTTCCCCTTCCCTTTCCCCTTCCGATCCTCTGTTCCCTTCCCTTTCCAGGTCCCTTTCCAACCGCCCTGAGTGTCCTCCTCACCCTCGCTGTCGTCATTGTAATTTCCATCGCCAGAATAGCTTCTTCCACCACTCGGCGCTCCAGCATCAGCCCAGATTTTGTCATCATTGCCCTCATCGGTTATCTCATCCCAATTCAGTGGTCTAAGGGCGAGGAAGTCGCCTGGCTTGTACTGGCGGCAGCTTGGTGGCTCAATCTTTGCCCTGAGTACGTCTCTACCATACCCAGGGAGACCCTCGCTGGTGCATTTAACCTTCCGCGAGCTGGTTGACTGCCAATTGAAGCGATCTACTTCATCCCGGAAGGCACGGGGGTTGTCTCACCTCCAATTGTTCATTAGGCCACGGGTTTTGTCAAACATTTGCCCCATATATGCGCGGAAAGCAGCACACCACTTGTCACGGAGGCACGTGACCCGGGCCGGGTAACGGCCATTCTATATAGTCGGCTCGCCACGAGCCTTAGATCTCTAGCGATAATCTTACCTAGACACATCTACATCTACTATCACTCGCATCCACGTTTGCAACCGTATTCCAATAAATACCTTACGTATACCTACGAGGCCGAACGCAGGCATACGTGCCCTTACACTATTATCGCTTTTTCAGTAAACGGATACGTTTCGCTCACGGGATTACGAGTTGACGAGTTTTACCCCTTTCCGACACGACACCATGGAGTCAAGAATTGAGAATACTGCCCTCCAAACGAGATATCGAAGCATCATTACTGGGAAGCACGAAGCATTGACCGTTCCATCATTCAATTGAGCTACCTGACGGCAGCGGAGTAGA